>SMVB01323543.1_pt1 | contig 17084 bp, 13 predicted proteins | sample 2456461 | NCBI WGS metagenome assembly SMVB01 (sample SAMN11095934, study PRJNA526329) | marine sediment metagenome | biome: Marine sediment; feature: Surficial sediment; material: Deep marine sediment; isolation source: Hadal surficial sediment | place: Pacific Ocean | collected 2014-05 | depth...
CACCAATGAGACCGGCCACGTTTTGGACGTACGGCATAAAGCTAGTCCCGATAATATTGTCCTCATCTTGGAAGAACAGCGCCACATCACGATAGTTGGCACGATTTTCCTGGCCTGGGATTGTGCGATCAACAATGACGTCTGCTATCCAAGCATTTTTCAAGGAAATATCAGCCCCAGTCTTGGGATCTCGATATTGTGAACCTTTGGGACCAATGATAATCCCACCAAACAACCCATTACGGGGGTTCATGGCAATATTCCCCCAATCCCACACCAGGGCTTGAGTTTCACCGGTGTATGGATCTGCGTAGTAGGTATAGGTTCGACTTTCCCCAGGCGCAATGGTTTGATCACCAGGATTATTCCCGAGGTTGACGCCTTGGGAATCCTTTGGATCAAATGCCAGGGCAAAGGCAGAGAAAGAAGCCCGGCTCTCTTTCATTTTATTGGTGAGTTTCACTTTCAGACAATCACCAACATTCGCACGCAACGTCAACGGCATGGGTTGAAATTCCCCAGACACCTTCGCCACTTCTTCTTCCAAGATATAAATCTTGGCATCCGGGTTCCGAACTTCAATTTTTCGTTCAAAGTCCACTTCAATGGCTTCTTCCACATTGGGATTGAAGGCCATCTGTGGGAAGTCAATTGCCACAACATTGAAGTTCTTGACAGGAGCATCTGCCGGACAAATGGGCAATGGTTTTTTGAGTCCAGGAGGCCCAAAAGCCGCATTCGGTAAAAGCTTCAGATCGGGCACTTCTTTCTCCAACACCCTGATTATACCCCATGACCCTTCGGAGAACTTCGAATTTCGGCCATTGAAGTACATGTAATCACCAGGTTGAAGTCTGGGTCCACCAGCTTGGGGAACAACAAGGTCATATCGTTCAGCGATACCAATGTGGATGGAATTCTTACGATTGGCATCTCCAGCATACCGTTCGGTCAAGAAATTATGACCAGAAATGGTAAAGACATTACTCTCATTCATGGTGACGTCAATAAGCCTAAACACAATGGTATCACCCAGGTACGCCCGCACCATGATCGTACTCGGATCCCCATGAATCGTGCTACTGAAAATCTGCGAGGTGTCTGGGTTATTCGCCAACCGTTGCGCCCATGGTTCGGCCCGGAAATTCAGGGCACCGCCTGTGGTATGCGTGCCTCCGTTCAGGAAAGGCATTGGCGTCATTTTAATCAACTCGTTGGCTGGCATTTGAAATGACACGGTTCGTCCAGCTTCCAACGCCACTTCAATTGGCTGGCCAGGAGGATTCCCAGCCGTGACCACGTTAACTGTGTGAGGAACGGTATCCATGATTTGAACCATCAATTCACGGAAGCTTCCGCTCACGCCATACCCAACTGGTTCAATTGTGTGGATATCCATCACTGGGCCGGTTCGTTTGGCTTCACCAGTAACGGGATCATGCCAAGTGGATCCGAAGGGTTCAATCAGGAAGGAACACACCGCACCATGCGGCCACGTCGTTCCGCCAAACGCATGATCATGACAGAACACCGAACCGACATCTGCATCCACCCAGAATCGTTGACGGACAAATTCCACGGTCACAATATCGCCAACCGGATGGTCATGCTTCAATGAATACTTAAACGTGAGGGTACCTGGACCACCAATGGCCGGCATGGGTTCCCCATGGCCACTGCCACCAGATCCTGGAATTTGCAGCTTTTGCCCAACCTGGATCAGATTGGCGTCAGACAATTCATTGACGGATTGTAATGCCTCAACGGTAATCCCATGAGCGCCAGCGATTTCTCCCAGAGTATCACCTGGTCTGACGACATAATCTCCGCCTGCGGAAGAGGACGCAGAAGCTGCCCCACCCGAATCGCCACTACCATCGATGGCCACGATTCGCAGCACTTCGTTACCTTCCACATTGTCCGCACCAACCAAGAGAACGGTTCCGACATGGTATTGTCCGGAATTCGTCACATGAATGGTTCGGTCACCTTTCCTGGCAGGTTTCGTCAGCTTCGCATTCATTGGTATCGGCAACCCTTTGTCAGACTTCTTGTCGAACTGAGTGAAGGGCCGCATGGATTGTTCATACGAAAAACCGGTAATCACACCATCCGACGCCTGATTGTCGAATTGGACAAAGTGAAAGTGCGTATTGATTTTTGAAGATTGGAAATTCGTAATATCATCGTCGAGCCATTCGCTCGTTAAAATCCAATCCATGCAATCATAAATATTGGCACGAAACACCAACGGCACTTTCAAATCATTATTGTTTCGAATGGCTTCTTCTTCATCATGAACCACATACAACAACCCATTAGGATCAACAATGGGTGGCTGATCACCTTGGGCTGCCGACAATTCAATCGGAAGCTTAATGAAGTGGACATTATACTTTTGAGACCCTGCCCGATCCGGACACAGGCTCCAACGCCCGTTCTCACCTGGCTTGGCTGGCTCGACTGAGGGCTGCCCGTCTGGGTCGTTATGGATCATTTCCAGCCACGGAGCAGGATTCCGATCTGGCGAAAATGGTACTCGTTTTCCAAAATGAGGAGTCAACCAGGGCCACGCCACTTTCCCAGTTGTCGGCTCAAACCGGATGTCACGTCGCTTTCCTGCTTCATACCCCTGCCACTCAGGATGATACTTGGGATTCTTGGTCGTGCTTTCTTTTTCACTGATGGCACGATTTCCTTCCCAGACCCAATCCATCACAGTGGCATCATAAGATTTCAACTGGCCAATTTCATCCTCCGTATGACCGGGAAGACCGCGTGTTGGCAACTGCATTTCTACCCAGTCATAGATATTGACAGTGGCTGGATTCGTATCCCAAATTGATTTGGTTCCTTTTTCAACGATGTTGAATTTTTTTCCAAACCAATCAACCGTCGTCCCCACGAGTTGATCTGACGTGACTGGTTTTTGGATACGTCCCACACGGTTTGGCAATTCACGAAGAGGAGGCATAACATCGTTCTGAACTCCAGGAACTTGGAGCGTGTTGTACACTCGCCAGTATCCCCACATCCCGGCGACATAATGGTGCGCGACATGACAATGGAAAAGGAAGTCTCCAGCTAGCCATTGGCAGAGACCTGATCCACATTCAGTCTCCAAATCTATCGCCTCGGAAGGCCCAATCACTTCCACATCAACTCGATCAGATTTGGCACGAATGAGCGGATATTTGACTGGACCATTCTGGCCCTTATGCCACATCGGCATTTGGTCAACCGCTCGCGGGCTTCTCGCCCAACGAATAGTTCCACCATGAGGATGGTGAGAATGGAAGACTTCTGATCCACCATGGACGAGACGGAACTTCGCTGGATCACCTAAATAACTTCGTGGAATCGTGGGGGCCGCATCACCAAAGGTATATGAACTATAGGACATGGATTCATCTTCGAATCCAAAGTATTCGTGCTGCACGTGCATGTTATTGATGCCAAACGGTTCGCTTCGATAGTTGATCGCCCTTGCGCCTGGCCGGTAGGCATCCGTCAAAGGATCACGTTGTGGGAGGAAGTCTGAATGTTTGTTCACCGGCCGGAAAGCTTCATCTCCAACCTCATGGTAAATCAACACGAATTCACGGAAATCCGGGCCCGTCCCATTTTGAATAATCGCTTGCCAGCCACTGGCCATGTCTGTTGCCGGACCGGTTCCAAGAGGATCCAGATATTTTGAACCAGCGGGTTCGACCACAAACACCCCAAACAATCCCATGACCGTCAACTCACGATCATTACTATAGCTGTGAAATTGGCGCCCACCTTCTTGGGTATTAGGATGGATGTACCACTCCATGTCCAATGGCGTGGTTTCACAATTCTCTTCACAGTCCTCGTCAATACCATAGGCAATCGCATCAGGGTTCGTGGTAGTCGCGGGCCGGCCAGTTTTGCTTACCACCATGCTAGACCCATTGATATGAAGACTCACATCTTCGCCGAATTCCAATGTATTACGAAGAGTGATTTTGAGGCAATCCCCTTGGTTGGCCCGAATCACCAGCGGTTGAATGTATTGACCTTGAATCCCGTTCTTTACAGCACCGGGATTATTGTATCCCTCTTCTTCGCGAGCTTCAGCATTCTTGGCTTCTTCCTCGCGAACGTTGTCGATATTTTCGGCAAGCACAAACATATAGCCGGGGTAGTAATCCAGCCATTGATTTAATGTGATTTCTACATTGATGGCGGAGATGTCATAATATTTCACTGGAGCGGTCGCCGGACATTTTCCACCGCCAGTCATCGATACCGGTTCAATATCGGGGTCGGAATTCAATAAGTAGTTCCCTTTTCCCGCCCCGTATTGATGCATCATGGACATGGAATTGAACCCACCCGAGTTGGAGCCAGACATTTCTTTTTCCATCTGCTGCATCAAGCGTTCATGTTGCAGTTCCACAAGGGCGGACCGTTCGGCCCGACCTTCTATGGCATTTTCAACAATCGTCTGGCCTTTCAGGCGCTCGGCCCATCCAGGGGTTTGATGATTCATCCCTGTCTTGTGAACGAAAGTCGAAGATTCAGGCGCTTCGGCTACAGCATTGGAAAGCGGAAGCAATAGGAACGTCAGGGCAAGTATGCTTCCCCAGCCTAGTAACACACATTCCTTCATGGATACACGATTGAAGTAAAACATGGCCCGGCCTCCTTGACAGATAAACAATTACTACACTTCAGAAATTTTTGGTATAGTAGGTAAGTTTACTTAGTTATCCCTCACACACGATTAGAGAGAGAAAAATTACTGAAATCAACCTAGGGTGTCAAGCGTTCTAAGGACCTATAAAAACGGTTTCACGAAATACTTTGGACAAGGGACAGGATTTTGTGAACTTTTTCTCGCAGGTCCTAAGCCTTTGGGCGCTTCCCCTGGATAAGGGCTTGAAATTTCTTCCTCATCTGTTTGGTCACCTCGCCAGGGGCCCCATTTCCGACCGAAACCCCATTGAGCTTGGTGATTGGCAACACCTCAATGGTTGTACCGATAAGAAACAACTCATCGGCTTGCTTCAACTCTTCCTCCTTAACCGGTCTTTCTTCAACGACTTTTCCATCGTTCCTTGCCAACTCAAGAACCGCTTGTCTCGTGACCCCTGCCAACAGTTGTTCATTCAAGGCAGGTGTGAGAAATGCCTCGTCTTTGACCAGGATCACATTACTCGAGGTGCCTTCTGTCACCATTCCATCCTTGATTAAAAGAGCCTCAAACGCACCTGCCTCATTCGCTTGCTGTTTGGCTAAGATATTCGGGAGTAAATTCAGACTTTTAACCGAACACCGAGCCCACCGCAAGTCAGGAAGAGTGATCACAGAAACTCCCTGTTGGTTCAGTTGAGCTGGAAGATCCGCCATCTCCCGGAAGGTCATCACGCTGGTAGGACGAGTTGTCTCTGGAAACAGATGCTCTCTCGGGGCCACCCCTCGAGTCACTTGAATATACACCTTGCACTCCGAATAGGTGCTTCGCTCAAGACCTTCACCAATGAATGCCTTCCATTCCTTGGCTTCGATGGTAAGGGGGATGGAAATAGCCTGGGCACTTTGGGCTAGACGTGAAAGATGCTCATCAATTCGGAAGGGTCTTCCGCCATACACGCGGATGACTTCATAGATGCCATCGCCGAACTGAAATCCCCGATCCTCAATCGAAACCGTAGCTTCTTCAAGAGGAAGAAACTTCCCGTTTAGCCATGCAATATTGGGCATATCGACATCACACGCTTGCCGGATGTTGGAAAAGGCCGCCAGCCTGCGCCAAGGCTACGGCAGACAAGCCAGCGGCGTTCCCTGCCTGCGTAGCCTTGGCGCAGGCTGGTCGGGCCTTTGTCATGCCCACGTACCCTCTGTACGCTCCGCGTGCCAACCCTACTCCGCCGAAGTGGCTACGAAGGCCGGAAGCTCTTGCGGCCTTGCTGGACGGATCTTTTTGAACATCCGGCAGGGCAACTAGATGTCTGGTATTTTTCATTGATGAATAAACGGCTTCTGAGAAGTTTTGAGTTTTTCAATATCCTATTAGCCTTCAGCCTCTTTCACATCTACGAGAAACACGCGGCGGTCTTCGGAGGTAAATTTCCATGCCATCCGTTTTTGAAATTCCAGACGGTGGGTGCCACTTTGAAGCGCTTCAAACTCAAACTGCCGATTCCCCGAATCAACAGCATTATTGCTGGTGGTTCGCAAAAAATCGTCTCCGGTCAGGGCAAATACGGAAGAATCATACGAGGGCACCCATTGTTCTCCTCGTGTTCGGTCTTCCCATAAATTAATTGTAAAAGACATCCCTTTTTGGGCCACGACCGACTTCAGATCAGATTCCTCTTTACCCATTCGCTACTCCAATCGTTTCCGACGTTGGATAATAATTTCCGTGACTATACGTATTTTCGCTCAGTGTCTCTGATTTTTCGTAACTACTCAAGTATTGAGGCTGAAGGCTAAAGACTGAAGGCTATCACTCATAATGCCTGACGTTTTGTATGATCACGCATGATTACCCCCTAAAAGCCTTCGGCCTTCAGTCTATCCACCTGAGTAGTTGTGATTTTTCTAAAATGATATCAAAGATCTCGGCACTTCGAACTGACATAGATCTCGTCGTCATTCACCTGGATATCATAGCTGGCCACACAATATCCTCCACCATCCGTCCCGAACCCACTTCGTACGTCAAACTTTAAATGATGCCACGGACATCCGACCACATAGCCTTTGAGTTTCCCTTTGACCAACGGGCCGCCTTTATGGGGGCAGATATTATTGATTGCAAAAAACTTTCCGGACACATTGAACAACGCGATACTTTTTCCGTTCACCTTCACCATTCGAGAAGTGCCAGAAGGAATATCGTCTACTCGTCCAACTACAACAAACTGGTCTAACGATTTTGTATTCATGAAGATGCCAAAAGGTTCTTAGGATCAAAATAGGAATGCAGAAATACGAAACACATCCGAAATCCCAAACTCGAATTGTTCAATTTGGTCATTAAAATGTGTTTCGGATTTCGAAATTCGAGTTTCGGATTTATCAACTTGTTTCTGCACAAAACCTTAGTGGGCAGGCCAAAACAGTCAGGGACCAACCCGATCTGAATACTCTACTCCATCACCTCCGTAAGGCAAAGATTAATTCCGACCCAACCGCAACCTCAGCTTTCTGAATAAACCCCATATTCGTTTCAATGACATATCGAGAATTGACATCTCGAGCATTCCCCGGGGGCGGTCCATACCATGGGCATGGATCTTCTTCACAAGGCATAACGGCTTCTTTGACATGAACGATCTGCTTGCTTTCATCGACCCAAATCAAATCTACCGGAAACTGATACCCGTTGGTCCAGACTTGATGAAACCCTGACTCTTCGAACAACAAAATCATGGCCCCATCTTCGGGAAGGCCCTCGCGAAGCGCTAAGCCAAAATATAATGCTTCTGGAGTAAGGGCCACCTCTGCCTGAAGCTTGGCTCCCGATGAAAACCGGACCTCGATAACCTCCGTTTGTCTGGGAGCATTAAACATCATGGCCCCTGAAATCAACAACAAGGCCATCAGCACAAGAAAAATAACCCGTTTTTTATTGGGAGGAGGCTTTGGTTTTGTACGCATGGATGATACAGGTCCCGGCATGAAAAAAATACTCATGGGCGGGAAGGGACGGATCTTTTTCAGTATGGTTCTACAGAGGTCATTCCTTCACCGGAAAACCTTTTCGTGTTTTCCCACCTTCTTTTTCCTTAAATCATGTCAAAATGGTAAGATAAAGGCTCAAAACCCTTAAGAGAGTGGCCGATAAACATCTTAGGTGTCAACACATAGCCCTCATTGATGAGAGGAGGCTCAACCATGAAACACCACATGATTCACGCTCTTTCGGTATTAACCTTGACCACCCTGTTAGCCCTCCCCGTACAAGCGGCTCCACCAGAAGTGCCTTCAGCCATCGATCAATTTGTGGCGAAAGCCTTTCCCGATGCCCGCCACTATTTCTGGGTGGTGAACGATACACAAATGGAAACCAAGAATGAAATGATTTTAGACATTAATACCTATGTCACAAATAAGGGTAGCGACAATACACCTATTGAAAACCGTTTTTTACTTCTTGTATTGAACGGAGAAGTGATTTCAGCCCATAGAATTCCACTGGGCGCTAAGGTTGATTGTAGTAAAGATACAGAAATTTAGGAGTCATCTCACCACACCAATAAAAGAGCCCCGTTCCCAGATCTGGGAACGGGGCTCTTTTGTAGTTCACACTCAAAAAACTGAGGATTTACTAACTTTTACTTTAAGACCAGGAGACTCGAACTAAGGTGTGCCGCATGCAATTGACATTTAACTTTCAAGTTACCCGCAGCGGTGACATACGTAAAGTCGCTCATGGCGATACCAATGTATTTGGTTTCTCCAGCCTCCAACGTAATTTTGATCTGCATGGAAGTTGGGCCAGCAAACGCTGAATCCGCAGATAGGGAAAATCCATGTTTAGCACTCAAACCATTGGTGACTTTAATTAAAATAGGCTGACCTCTCCTACCCATGGTTCCCTGGTTTCTAAGATCCAGAATCGCAGTTCCAGGATACCAGGCTTTTTTCCCCCCAAGTTCCACGGCGGTAAACTCAAGGTCGACATCAAGACTATTAAAGGGTTGACCTACGACAGACCCTGTTTCGCGATCACCCACTGAGAAACCACCGGACTGCAACGCGAAAGCAACTGAAGAACCACCCGCAACTACAACTAAACCTAAAAGGACGGATAGAAGCACCTTGTGCATTGCCTACCTCCTCAAACAAGGGACGTTAATAAAAAATTGCCAGTTAAAAAGACCATTTCCAGAATATACTAAACTTGACTTATTGCACATTCCTGCCGCAACGGAGGTAACTTATAGCATAAGCACTTTCCGGACGCAAGACGGTTTTCTGAAAACTTTCTGCATACATGTTTCTTCGACATTAGGTAAGGATCTTGATTGAATCATAGAGAAGGGAGGCAGATTCCCTATTGCAGAGGGTCATTGTCCAGAGTAGTATCAACCATATCTTTAAGTCGTCCTTATCAGAGGCGTTTCCTGATGGAGAGATCTTGGCATGGGGTATATATTTCAGGGGTTTTAGCATTCTGTAGCCTTTTCACCTTTGCCACAACAGTTTTTCCATTTTCAATTGTAGAGCCAAAAGATTCTAGTACGTATTTATCTGGAGAAAAAGTCTCCATCAATCTTGATATCGGCGAAGTTGGGGGAATCACCGCCGTCCACTATTTTTGGTATGCCGATGGTGAAGACATGCTGGAAGAATTGGTTGACAGGAAACGATCCCTTATCTCCACACCTGATCACCACCCCCCATTCGGTGGAACCATTCGAGTGCCACGAACTGCCATCGGTACCTATCGCCTGCTGGCGGTGGCTCAATTAGAAGAAGGGCAAGTGGATACGGAGAAATGGGCCGTTTTCGACGAAATCCTTATCCATGTTGAACCAAAAGCTCAACTCAAGGACATAGATTTTGAGAATGAAAAACCTCTTCGATTCGGACGAGCCGCATCCGCTCGAGTCTACGACCAAATCGATTTTTTAGGCAAAACACTCGCGTTGCGCGTCATCGGACGATTTTCAGACGGCACGGTTCGCTCCATTCGCAGGAAAGACACCGGGACAACCTACCTGGTCGACGACGAAACCGTCGTGACGATCAATGACAATGGGCTGCTTCGTCTGGTGGGAAACGGAACGGCAATGCTGACCGTCAAAAACCGAGGCCGCGAAGCCGTATTGGAAATTCAGGTCAAAGTCAACACTCAAACCAACCAACCTCCCGTCACGAATCCCGGGGAAAACCAAACCGTGTATTCGGGTGATCCCGTCATGTTAAACGGACTCGCGAGCTACGATCCCGAGGGAGGATCGCTCCAATACCGCTGGTCACAAGTCCGCGGCAGTAAAATCTCTCTTCTTGATCCTTACTCGGGAAAGGCCAGATTTTTAGCCCCATTCGTTCCAGAAGAACGACTGTTTCGATTTAAACTGCGCGTCACCGATACCCAAGGGGCCGATAGTCTTCCCGCCTACCTAGACATCATAGTTATTCCGTAGGTCATCACAGGGAAAGTTGAAAAAAGCCGCTAGCGGCGTTCTCGCCATTTTGCCGTGCTCACGTACTCCATGTACGCTCCGCGCGTCAAAATGGCTGCGGCCTTGCCTGTGGAAGGGCGCGTCTTGGCGCGCCTGGGTCGGGCGGGTCAGAACAACGGACTTTTTTGAACATTCCCTCCAGCTGATGATGTCTCTCTCCTCTTGAGAATTTAATTGCCATGGGAGGAAAATATTCTACAGTCCCTCACAGCAATTGCGCCTCTTCGAGTTCACCCTTTTCCTGATCGGCCTGGTCAAATAATTCTTTCTCCACGTAAATGGGAGCATTAAAGTGGATAGCAAGCGCAATGGCATCTGACGACCGGCTATCAAACACTTTGAGATCACCCTGAATGACCACTGCTAATTCTCCATAATAAATCTGCTCTTTCAGCTTGATTGTAACGTGAGTCACGGAACCTCCATAGGCCAGAAGTATCGTATGCATCAGGTCATGGGAAAGGGGCCGGGAAAACTTTTGCCCTCGTAATGCACCATCAATAGACCCTGCCACCGTAGGATCAACAAAAATTGGCACGACCCGACCATGGGCTTTGAGTAAGACCACCGGGCCCATTTCGGACATCAACACACTCACATCTTCGATTTGAATCTGGCCGACAGGGAGTGGAGCTTGTGCCAAAGATGGTCCATACCATCCCAGCACGACGAACAGGACCAACAACAGGATTGAACAACGAGATCGCATCACGCCCTCCTTCCTACACAAACGTTCAGCCGGACACAAACGGGTTGTATTCTTGCTCAAACCCGATCTGAGTCTCGGCACCATGACCGGTAATGACCGTGGTCGCCTCATCCAGTGAAAACAAACGTTCTCGAATCGATGTTTCAATGGCCCGCGAGTCGCCACCCCATAAATCCGTCCGCCCGATACCACCCCGAAATAACGTGTCACCCGACAACAACAGATGCTCTTGCGGAAAATGGAAGCACATGGATCCGGGGGTATGACCCGGAGTATGCAGCGCCTGACCTTTGATGGTCCCAAACGACAGCACCTCCTCATCCCGCATGCAATGGTCCGGATCTGGGGCTTGGACAAACGGCACACCAAACATGCGGCATTGTACCTCAAGGATTTTCCACAGATCGAGATCAGCCTCATGTATACCAAGCGGAGCCTGTGTCGCATTCTGAATTTCTCCTGAGGCGAGAAAATGATCCAAATGCGCGTGGGTATGGTAAATGCCAATGATCGTCAAACCCAGACGCTGAACTTCGTCCAAGATACGCGTGGCATCGCCACCAGGATCAACAACAATGGCCTGTTTGGTCTCGGCATCGCCCAGGATCGAGCAATTACAGCCAAGTGGTGGAACGGTAAAGGTTTTTCGAATCAGGGCAGCCATGAAACTCCTTTTCCGGCAGGGCATTAAAAAATTCAAAGCGTAGCCCCCGGCGCTCGAAGGGTCAAGCTACCTTAAGATCAGGGGCATTCATTTGCATTACTATGCAAAGCAGCCTACAATCCCAACAATCGGTATTCAAGCTCTCCCCGTGCTAAAAACTTCTCCTTTTGTTTCCTGTGGCTAAATCCAACACTTTCACCTTTATCAAGCTTCCTTCCGGCAAGCTTCCTTCCGGCCAGCTTCCTTCCGGCCAGATTTTTTTTCGGAGAGAGCGTTTTTCCTTTTTCCGTTTGATAGTCCTCCTTTGTGTGTTTCCCATCCTTCAAGGCTGTCCACAAGATAGGATTCCTTTATTGGAAGAAGAAAATACCGAACTCAAAAAACTTGGCGCGAAACAGGAATCCATGATCATTACCCTTCAAGAAGGCAACCGTGTCTTTCAAGAGCAGATTGATCGGCTGAACCAGGAACTACGGGAACAGCAGAAGGAGCTCGATCAAAAAATCAAGGCCGCCCAAGAAACCGGACAGGGCTTGGCCGTGGAACGACATGCTTTGACCCAACAAGTGACCGAATTAACCAGAGAAAATCGCAAACTGACGAACGACACCCAATGGTTGCGCCGTCAACGTGAACTGTTTCGTCAATCGATTTCGACCCACATTTCCGGCGCTAATGCCCAAACCTTCACTATTGGGTTTTCCCCAATGATCGAAGCCACGAAACGGGCGTTGCTTCAACATGGATACTCGATTTTGGCACACATGGCGACTGACCAAAAAGCGGTGTTTGTCACCGAACGTAAAACCTCTGCCTCACCCTCCCTCGAATTGCCAGGCTTTCGCAACCAATATCTTCTCGTGTTGGAAGGAATCGGGCAGCACGCCACTACCCTGAAGGTCAAAGCGCACTATGAAAAAATATCCCAGGAAGGGAAGACGCTAGGGGTCAGCGACAATGAAACAGCCGACATCGAACTGAGAATGATTCGGGCGGTGGAGGAAATTCTTCAGGAATCAGCGAATACCGGACCTGCTTAATAAGCGGTCAAAGCAGCCGTCCCTACCCAACCCTTAGGGCCTGTTCTGATTCTTGAAGAGGAAGAAATGGCCACTTGGCCCATGAGCAGTTTCTGAATACCTTTCTCGCCAATCCACCTGATGTTGCCTTTATAGGGTTTATGAAAAAAGAGGAAGCTCGATAGCGAAGGATCTCCTGGGAAGCCAAAGTCAACTCCACCTGTGAACACCCCGAGATGGAAAGAGAACGCTCCTGAGGAGGGCGGGCGCACGGGTTTCTATGTGTGAAACACCTACGGAGCCTACATCGGTCCACCGGGAGAGTGATCCCACGAAATGACGACTCAGGTTGCCAGGTTCAGGGTTCACGGTTGGCCCCTGTGCATTCTTCATATTCCTTTTGCCACACCTCAATAATCTTCAAACCGTTCAATCTTCATCTTTCTCTAACCCTGAACCCCTAAACCGTGATCCCCTGAACCTGAGAAATGACAAAAGATGAGCAACACCGTTATTGCGTGCAGGCACCTCTGGAAAATCTTTGGGAAACATCGCGATGAGGTGTTGAAGACGGTTCAGGAAGAAGGACTCGGGAAAACCGATGTTCTAGAGCGCTTTCACAGTGTCCTTGCGGTAGCGGATGCCTCTTTTGAGGTCAGACAGGGCGAGATCTTCTGTATCATGGGTTTGTCAGGATGTGGCAAATCCACCCTCCTTCGCCTCATCAACCGCCTCATTGACCCAACCCACGGCCATGTCCTGATTAATGGACAGGACATCAGTCATTTGGATGCCAAGAGTCTGCGCACCCTGCGCTCCGAAACCATTGGGATGGTCTTTCAAAATTCGGCCCTGCTCCCGCATCGAACTGTCCGGGACAACGTGGCCTTTCCGCTTGAACTGCGCCATGTGGCCCAGGCAGAGCGTTCCGAAGCGGCCGAGAAGATACTCGCCCAAGTTGGACTGAGCGGTTGGGAAGATCGAATGCCTTCTGAATTATCGGGCGGCATGCAGCAACGGGTAGGGCTAGCCCGCGCCCTGGCAGCGGATCCGGACATCCTGCTGATGGACGAACCATTCAGCGCCCTCGATCCACTCATTCGACGGCAGCTTCAAAACCAGTTTCTCGAACTCTCTTCGGTGATGAGGAAAACCACCGTATTCATTACCCACGACCTTGACGAGGCCATACGACTCGGGAACCGGATTGCCATTATGAAGGACGGTGCCTTGATGCAAATTGGCACGCCGGAGGAAATCGTGACCAAGCCGGTGGACGAGTATGTCGCGGAGTTCGTACAAGGCATCTCACGGCTTACACTCGTGCATGCCCACACCGTGATGCAGCCAATCGACACGTTTCAGGGGGCCGCGGGGGATGACCTTGCCACACTCCCCACCGCCCCTCCAGACGCAGACCTCAACGAGCTCATCAACCTCTCGGTGGACACTGACAGACCAATCCTGATTCTGAAGGACCAAACACCCGTTGGCATCATCACCAAACGCAACCTGCTACGCGGCATTCAAGGGGAGAAATACTATGACGAGTGAAGGTCGAACAGAAGGCACGGGTGAGGCGACCACCCACATCGGCAACTCGAACCCTAAGAGTATTCAACTGATTGAGGCATTTGTTGGCCCACACGCCGACTACTACGTATTTCAGTTTGGGCGAATTTCGCAACTTGGTCTCGCTGGGATTCGTCTCAATTGGGCCGCGACCCTCGGCGGTCCCTTCTGGGCAGCGACTCGGAGCCTCTGGATGATATTTGGGTTTGCCGCCTTGGGGGATGTGATTGGGCTCATCATGATCTCCCGAGCATATTGGTCCTCCAGCCAGGGTAACGGGGTCCTTTCCCTCGGTCTTCTCTTCCTGGTCGCTTTTCGTGCCGCAACCGGCCTCGTGGCCAACGGGGCATACTTGCGGGCCTTCACGCGCTGGAGAAGCCATCGCCATCTTCCACATGGCACCAGTTGGAAGGCAGGGCTCGCCGGGTGGGCACTGGTGCTCGCAATCTATCCGCTGACCGTCTACCGTTTCAGTGCCCCACAGGTCGTTGAGTTTATCGCGACGTTCCCCACCACCCGTTTCATCAAACTCAAGACCGCCCAGGCAATGGATAATGTGGTGGACTGGATGGTCATACACATGGAGACCTTTTTTGACTCGATCACCTTGAGTATCCGAACCGTTCTGAACTTTCTCGAACTCCTGTTCGTCGGGACCCCATGGCCCGTGACCTTTCTGCTCATCATGCTCATGGCCTGGCGCATGGCCGGACCAACCGTGTCGATGTTTAGCGGTGTGGCTCTGCTCTATGTGGGGCTGTTCGGCTTTTGGGAAAAAGCCATGAGCACATTTTCCTTGGTTGGGGCAGCAGTGTGTCTTTGCCTGATACTGGGCGCACCATTGGGAATATGGTGTGCCAAAAACAGGCGTCTGTATGCTCTGCTCAGGCCCATTCTGGATGTGATGCAAACCATTCCCAGCTTCGTCTATCTGATCCCGGCTGTGGCCTTCTTCTCCATCGGGAAGCCGCCGGGGATTCTGGCAACGATTGTGTTTGCGATGCCGCCCTTGATCCGATTGACGGCGTTAGGAATCATGCAGGTCCCTGACTCGGTTCGCGAAGCCGCGGTGGCATTCGGGGCAAGCCCCCGCCAACTCCTGTGGAAGGTTGAAATTCCCCTGGCCCTCCCATCCATCATGGCCGGGATCAATCAGTCCATCATGATGAGCCTGTCCATGGTCGTGGTGGCCGCCTTGATCGGCGCAGGCGGATTGGGGTACGACGTGTTGTTCGCCCTTCAGCATGTGGAAACCGGGAATGGTATATTGGCCGGGGTGGCCATTGCTCTCCTCGCCATGGTTCTCGATCGGATTGTACAAGGATCTCAAAAATGGTCAGAAAGAGGTTGATCGGCCATTCAACTTAAAAGAGGCGCCATGAAGAAGCTCTCTCCCATACTCATTCTCCTCTTGGCTTTTAACACCATTACATGCACTGATCCCACCCCTAGGGAAAATATCATCATTGGGGAAGTGACGTGGGATGGCGGGCTCGCTATCGCGCATGTTCTCAAAACCGTCCTTGAAACCAAATTGGGCATCGAGGTGGAACTTATTATGGCCGATCAACCTGTGATCCTCAGCGCCATGGATAAAGGGGATGGTGGTATTGATGTTCACCCGGACTTTTGGATGCCGAACCAAGCCGGGCTATGGAACAAATATATTGCGTCGGGTTCACGGGAAACGATCCTGGTCAACCAAACCCCCTACCATGGAGTGCAAGGGATGTTCATCCCCCAGTATCTACAGGACCAGTATGAGTTGAAATCAGTCGCCGACCTCTCCAATCCTACGATTGCAAAGCTGTTCGACAGCGACAGCAATGGCAAGGGTGAGTATTGGGCCGGTGCCCCTGGGTGGGCCTCAACCAATGTGGAAAAAGTGAAGGCCAGGAGCTATGGGTACGACCAATTTTTTGAGTCTATAGAGGTCCCTATGGCTGTGTTCCAGGCCCAACTGAAAACGGCGTATTCCAGAAAGAAACCGGTTCTCTTTTACTCCTGGACCCCCGAATGGATTCACACCACGTACGACTTGGTGAGGCTTGAAGAGCCTCCTTTCGACGGGTTTGCCATGGAAAGCAAGAAGGACGATCCCCTCTTTAATCCCGATGGCTGCTGGAAGATGTACCAACCGAAAGATGACCTGGATTGGTACGAAAAGAGCCGCATTACCTGTGCATGGCCAGATGCTGACGTCTATATTGCCTATTCCAAATCCCTCACCAGCCGTGCTCCCCAAGCCGCACAGTTTTTCAATCAGGTGGCATTCTCTTCTGATATGGTGGGCGAGTGGATCACCCAAATGGTGTTGGAAAAACGAGATCCCGTTGAGATGGCGAGAAAGTGGGTGGTCACCCATCCCGAAATTGTCAACGAATGGGTCAAGGGAATTGAGGGCTTGGCGAACCAGAGTTCCGCACTCCATTGATTGACATGGGTGCCCTTCAGATGGCCCAGCCACAGGACATTGTGACCTGGGACCGTGGTTAGATCATGTCAGGCAGGCTCCTGGCATGTATTAACTTGCAAGTAATTGTTCTAGAAGGGTTTTTTCTGGAGCAATTCTTGGCTAATACATCGAACATCCGTATTAATGCTTTTTTGCCCAGCAAGTTAATACATGGTGTCTAACAATGGGACCAGAAACAATCTGAAATAAAATTATTCAATGTTTTCAATTAGTTATATTTACATTTTGTTTTATAACGGTCAGCGGTGGCCTGATTATCAAGCCCTTCGATAATCAAGCGGCTTCCTGGTTTGTTGATCACTGACACGGAATTGTAGTAGATTCGTTTGGGGTTAGAAGGGCACTTCGAGTTTTTCACCCATTTCGAAGAACTCTCTTTCTCTCCCTCTACTTGCCAGCAAGAATTCCCAAAATTTAGGGAAGTCGGCATTCCAAAGTAATGACCCAATTAGGGGCTACCGGCGAAAGTGGGTGG
>SMVB01283146.1_pt1 | contig 17083 bp, 11 predicted proteins | sample 2456461 | NCBI WGS metagenome assembly SMVB01 (sample SAMN11095934, study PRJNA526329) | marine sediment metagenome | biome: Marine sediment; feature: Surficial sediment; material: Deep marine sediment; isolation source: Hadal surficial sediment | place: Pacific Ocean | collected 2014-05 | depth...
CCCAGGAAGACGGCGAGGAGCAACAGGCGCACGCGGGTCATCGTTCCCAACCTTACCCCGGCCACCTTCCGGCACCAATCCCGTGGTACTGTTCTGAATGCGGTCTCGCCGCTTCCAGAGCACCGGCCGCCCGCCGCGATCCCGACCGAATGAGCCGAGCCGAGAAACAGCCCGTCTCGGGCCTGAAGAAGGCCGCGATCGCGCTCGCCGCGACGGTGGGAATGCTCGCCGCCGTCGAGGGCGCGCTCGCTTGGATGGACCGTTTTCCGCCCGAAGCGGAGTCGTTTCGGCGCGTGTTCACTGAAGCCGGAAACGTCGAGCTCTACCTCTGGGAGAAGCCGGTCGACCGCCACGTCACCGTGAGCATCGAGCCGGAGCAGGGCCAGCGGCGCGTGGTCGTCGTCGGCGCGTCGACGATCGAAGGCTTCCATCTGCAGCGACGCTCGACGATCTCGAAACACCTCAAGCCGATGCTCGACACGTTATTTCGGTCGCGGCACGAGGTCCTCAACCTCGGCGCGTCGGGCGTCGACGCGGCGCGCGTGCGCGCGGTGACGGAATTTGCGCTCGAGGAGCTCTCGCCCGACCTCGTCATCATCTACTCGGGACACAACCAGTTCATGGCGCGCTTCAGTACATCGTACTTGAGCCGCGCTGCGTCGCCCGTGGGGGCGCTACTGGGCGTCGTGCAGTCGACGCGCATGGGGCGCGGGCTCATCGGCGGGCTCCGTCGGCGCAAGACCGGCGCGCCGCCCGCCGCACCGGACGAGGGCCAGACGGCTTTCCGCGTCCTCCCGAGCTCGAAGATGGAGCCCGCGCGTGACGCGATCCTCGACGACTACGAGGAAGAGATCGAACGCATCGTGCGCGCCTGCGACGACGCGAACGTGCCGCTCCTTCTCTGTCGGCCGATCTCCAACGGGATCGAGTACGGCCCGTTCGTCTCCGCGTTCTCGCGCGAGCTCTCGGTCGCCGACCGCGAACGGTTCACGGGGCTACTCCAGGACACGGCGTCGGCTGTGCGTGCCGGCGAGCTCGACCGCGCGACTGCGTTGCTCGACGAGGCGCAGGCGATCGACCCCGAGGTCGCCGAGTTCCACCACCTGCGGGGCGCCGTCGCCTGGCGCCGGGGCGACGACGGGAGCGCGCGCGACTTCGACCGGCACAAGTGGGCGTGCGACGACTCGCCGCGCGTCGCGTCCGACATCCTGATCGCACGCCTCGAACGCGTCGCCCGGGCGACCGGTACGCCGCTCGTCGACCTCGCGCCGACGATGGAGCGCATGCCGCGGGAGGGCGAGTCGCGGCTCTTCCTCGACGAGGTCCACCCGAGCGTGATCGGGCAGTTCTTGATGGCGCGCGACATCGCGATCGCCTGCGCCGGCGTGCCCGGCTTCGGTTCACCAGAAGCGTGCGCGCGGGTCGACGGGCCCACGTTTCCGCCCGACTTCGAGCAGCAGTGTCGCAAGCTCGGCATCACGGACGGATTCCGACGCAACGCACGGCAGATGGGCGTGCTGGGCGACGTGAACCACGCCTGCTTCGCGCTCGTGCCCGAGCCCTACCTGGAACGCGCCCGCACCGTTCTCGCCGCGACGCCCGAGAAAGACAGGCGGACGACCTGGTTGGCGCTCGCTGAGGTCGTGCTCGGCGTGCTCGACGGGGACAAGCAGCGGGTCCTCACACGCTTCGAGCACGCGCGCGCGCTGGGCCCCGTGCCCTTCCAGAAGCTCCTCGGCACGTTGACGATCCAGCCGCGCCTCCAGGCGGGCCTCGAGCGGCTCGGGCTGCGGATCGAGGGCGAGGCGCTCGTCGAGGCCCCCGCCGAGTGAGGGTCCATCGGGCGAGCTCGACGACGCTCGGCGCGCCGTGGTCGCCGAACGGCAGGTCCGCCTGAACGTGGCCCGCTCGCAGGCGTGCGCCGGCGGGCGGGAGATACGGTGACGTTCCTACTCGTGTCCTGCGTCAGGGTTCCGTGGGCAATAGCCGTGCCGGACGGTGCTCAGGGCAAGGCGCCGATAGACTCCGCAGGGGGACCGGAACTTCCGGGTCGTTGCACCCGACGGGAGTATCGCCCGCCAAGAAGGGCGCAACTCCAGCCTAGAGGTCGAGGATCCCCGTGCGCTCACCCGAGGTCAGCGTCGGAGTCTCGGCCCGGTAGTTCGTGTTGCGGGCGAGCGCCGAGCGCCACGACCGCAAGCTGGAGTCGGCCACGTAGCCCAGGGCCACGACGGCGCGTTCGCGCGTGGCGTCCGCAACACCCTCGCGGGTCAAGAGGGCGACGAGCGCATCGATCGAGCGCTGGTCACCGATGAAGCCCAGGGCCTTCGCGATCGAGGCGCGCGTCTCCGCGCTCTCGGTCTGCTCGAGCAGGGTGACGAGCTCCATGGCCACGGTCGTATCGCCGAGCAGGCCGAGCGCCAGGCCGGCGCGCTCCTGGAGTTGGGGCGCATCGGTGGCACTTGCGAGGAGTGTCTGCAGGGGCTCGATCGAGGCGCGGTTGCCGAGGAGCCCGAGACCGAGCGCCGTGTAGGCCCGGGCGCTCTCGTCCTTCACCGCGGAGATCTTCGCCAACATGAGCGCCTGCGCCTTGGCGTCCCGTCGCAGGCCGCAGGCCACGCCGTAGGCGCCGAGGTCCGACGCCGACTTCGAGCTCTTCAGCGCGGTGCGGAGCGCAAGGCTCGCGTCGCTCGAGAGCGGTTGGCCGGCCTCGTGCAAGTGGAAGCCCATGACGCCGAGCGCGAGCCCGGCCCACGGCTTGACGCTCTTCTTGGCGTGCGCGAGGTGATGGAGGAGGTCCTTGCGCGCTGACGGGGTGCCGGCGTACGGCGCGTCGCCCCGGCCCGGGCGGCTGCCCACCTGGGCGAGCGCGACGAGGGCATAGCGCTTCTGCATCGGGTCGCCGTGGCCCGCCGCGCGGTTGAGTGCCCAGCGGATCCAGCCGTCGACCGGGTCGTCGTCGGCATCGCCGACGAGGCCCAGGGCGAGGACCGCGCTCTCCCGGATCACCTCCGGTTCACGCGCCGACTTCTCGAGCGAATCGACGAGTACCTCGGCCACGCCCATCTTCAGCTCCGCGGGCATGCCCGCGGGCTGCGCCTCGATCAGGCGCGCGAGGGTCGTCGCCGTGTGCGCGCGCACGAGCGTGTCGAACTCCTTCTTCGCCGTGAAGTAGCGCATCAGGTACGTGACCTGCGCCTGCAGGGACGTGTGCGGGTCCGCGACCTCGCACTCGCCGCAATAGCAGGCCGCCGTGCCCTCGACGACTTCGAGCGGGACGAGGCCCATGGCGACCATCGCGGCGACCTTGAGATCCTCGGTCGCCATGCCCGGCGTCTCCAGCAGCACGACGAGGTCGGCCACGATCCGTCGCCGCACGTCCGCGTCAGCGGTGGCCTGGCCGATGAGGCCGAGGCCGTACGCGGCGAACGCGCGCTGGCGCTCGCCGACGACGTCGTTGCCGACGATCTCGCGCCCGGCTTTCGTGTCCAGCGCGACGTCGCGGAGCAGCGGATAGAGCGACTCGCTTCCGAGGACGCCGAGCGCCACGGCGGCCGTGTCGCCGACCAGGTCGTCCGTGAGGAAGTACTTCAGGACGAACTCGAAGTCCCGCGCGTTCTCCTCACCGCCGATCTTGGCGATGGCGAGCATGGCGCCCTTGACGTAGCCGAGGCTGCCGCCGGTCTCGACGGCCTGCATCAGCGCGGGTTTGACCTTCGCCTGGATCGTCGCGCGCGACGCCCGGCCACCGACGCGGCCGGCATCACGCTGTCCGGTCCCGAGGAAGAAATCATCGCTGCCCGTGCGGGAGTCCGCGGTGTTGATGTGCGCGAAGCGGAGGTAGGGGTCCTTGTTGAACTCCCACCAGAGCTGCCAGGCCGTCAGATCCTCGACCGTCTCGTACTGGCCCAACCGGTACAGGTCGTACGGCGAATTGGGCCGCGCACCCCGGGTGCCGCCGGGGGCGCGGCCGCGGGTCGCGCCGGACCCGGCCGGCCTCCGCACGCCGCCGGCCAGGCCGCCCGCACGGCCGCCGCCGCGAGCAGCTCCACCCCATCCACCCGGCCCACGATAGCCGCCACCGGCGGCGCCGCGCGGGCCTCAGCAGCGCCGTTGGGCGTCGACCGTGTCGACGCCGACGAGGCCCGATCCGAGGATGAGGAGACCGAGGAGCAGCGCCTTCTTCATGGCATTCCTTCCGACTCGAGGGATCCGGTGGGGTGGGAGCCAGGCCCGGATCATTAGAAAGGCTGGACGGCCGGGCCACACCCCTTCCGCTCGGAATCACCGGATTCCTACCCCCGGGCCATCGCTCGCGCCGAAGCTCCGCTGCGGGTCGCCTATCGGTCCAGGATCTTGCAGTGAAGCACGACGAAGACGGGCGCCATGCCCGTGGCCCCGAGTACGGTGTACTCGCCGGCGTGGATCATCGTGGTCGTCTCGAACAGCAGCTCTTCGCCCACTGCACTCTTCTGGACGAACGAGCAGCGGGCGAGCGTGACGGAGCCGGTCTCCGCGTCGTACGCGCTGGGGTGGATCATCAGACTGTACGAGACCGGCGAGGCCTGGAGCTCGAGCAGCAGCCTGTCGTCCGTGGACGCCGTCGAGCGGAGCATCGCGAAGGCGAGCGGTTTCAGGTGCGGGTAGCCCACGAGCTCCCGCATGCCGCTCACGAGCTCCTTGGGCAGCGTGAGCCCGTCCGCGGACTCGGCCTGGGCGCCGTTGACGAGGTAGCATGTGAAGAGGACCTGCTGCGTCGGTACGTCGATGCGCGCGATGAGCTCCTTGATCTCTCGTACGCGGTCGGGCGTGTCGCGCACGACGATCGATCCCTGTCCTTCGACGAAAGTCATGTTGTCCCGGTGCGTGTCCGGCTGGTTGCGTTGGAGTGGCTGGAGGGCCTGGACCAGGGAGTAGAGGGACACGTAGCGCCGTCTGTACTCGAACAATTCGATCCCGGCGCGCTCCTCCTTCACCAGCAACGCGTCCATCATGGCCTCTTCGGCGGCGCGCGAGTTGAGCTCCGCCATCATCACCATGATCCGATCCGCGTTCTCGAGGAGGTCGTACACGAGAATGGTATTGCCGAAGAGTTGCAGATTCTCGTGAGTCGCGATCTGGAGCGTATTCGTGTCGCGCACGGAGACCGCCTGACCCGCGAAGGCCTTGATCGTGTCGAACAACTCGAGCGGATCGGCGGAGGTCGGCTGGTAGTTCCGCATCACGAGCTGCGATACGGTCGGCAACTCCGGCTGGCGTCCTTCTCGCTGTCGTGCGCCGGCGGGATCCTGCTGCAAAGGGGCGAGCGCGAGCGCGAGACATGTGATGGTTGCGTTCATCATCGGGCATTCTCCTGATCTGTCGGGTTCTCGGTGAGTGTGTGCGTGGGCGCTTTGCGGTGCGCGTCGAGCAGGATGAGGCGCACGTTGCCCGACCGCAGCTCGATGCCGTCGGTGCGGAAGGCGGCCTGGACGACTGGGGCGCGGGGCTCGAGGGGCGCCTCGGAAATTGGGTCGTGGGGCTCGTGTCGTTCCGCTCGCGAGACGAGCTCCGGTGACCGTGGCGCGCCGCCCTCGCCGCCTCCGACGAGTGCGCGCGCGCCGAACGCGAGGGCCAGAATCGCCGCGGCCGCCGCGAGCGCGCCGAGGCGCCGGACGAAAGGCCGCCGACCTGCCGACGCCCGTACCCAGGCGGGGAGCGCGGGGGCCGGAGGCTCCAGGTCTTCGAACGCGGCCTTCAGCCAGTCGATCGTGGCGCGCGTCTGCGCATCCGGCTCGGGCGCTGACGTGGGCGGCTCGAGCTCGTTCCAGGCGGCGGAGAGCTCGTCGAAGTCGCGCGGATCGCTCACGGCAGCCCTCCGTCCGGTCGCGCGGAGCCCGGCACGAGCCCGGGCACGCGCTCGCCGATGATCCGGCGCAGCCGGCGGCGGGCGAGCGTGAGGAGCGCGCGCACGGTGCTCTCGGTGACCCCGAGCGCCGCGGCGGTTTCCTGAGTAGGCAGGCCTTCGAGGTCGCGCAGCACGAACGCCTCGCGCTCGCGCGGCGAGAGCGCCGCGAGCGAAGCGCGGAGCACTTCACGCGCCTCGCTCTGGGCCGCTTCCTCGACGGGATCGGCCAGGTGCATGGCGGACCCGGCCCCGGCCGCGTGCTCCTCGGCGCGCCGGCGCGTCTTCGCTCGGCGCATGCGGTCGCGGCACAGGTTCAGCACCACCGTGTTGCGCCAGGCGCGATAGGGCCGGCCCTGGTCCCAGCGGGCGAGGTGATCGTGGAGGTGCAGCATCGCATCCTGCGCGGCGTCGTCCGCCTCCGCACCGTCCGCGAGCAGCCCGAAGCACAGCTTCCAAGTCGCCCGGTGCTCGGCGCCGAACCACGCGGCGAGGGCGCCGTCCTCACCGCGGAGGACAGCCCTGGCCAGCGCTTCCGGCCCCGAGCCGGAGGGAGGGGCGAGATCGCTCATCGCTGCCCACGGTACGCGCGCCCCGGCTCCAGCGCTGAAGCGTAACCGTCAGTACTGACGGTTACAGAGAGAAGTGTTCGGCCGCGCGCGCTGCGATGGTCTCGCCGATGACGATCGAGGCCGTCGCCGCCGGAGAGGGCGCGCAGAGGACGTGGAGCGAGGCGGGCCCTTCCACGAACCGGAAGTCGTCGACGAGGCTGCCGTCGGGTTCGAGCGCCTGGGCCCGCACGCCCGAGCCGCCGGGGATGAGGTCCTCGGGCCGGAGCTCGGGCAGGAGGCGCTGGAGCGCGCGCGTGAACGCCGCGTGGGACAGGGAGCGGTGGACTTCGCCCAGGGCCGTGCGCCAGTACCGGCGGCCCATGCGCCAGAAGCCCTTGTACGACAGCATGGCGAGCACGTCGCGCGCTGAGAAGTCCCGGCGCCGGTAGCCGTGGCGGTGCGTTGCGAGCACGGCGTTGGGGCCCGCCTCGATCGCGCCGTCGATGCGGCGCGTGAAGTGGACGCCCAGGAAGGGGAAGCGCGGATCGGGGACGGGGTAGACGAGGTTCCTGATGAGCCCGCGCCGCTCCGGGCGCAACGTCTTGTACTCGCCCCGGAACGGCACGATCGCGATCACCGGGTCGAGTCCCGCGCGGCGGGCGATGCGGTCCGCCTGCACGCCGCCGCAGTTCAGGAGGTGTCGGCAGCGCACGATTCCGCCCGGCGTCGTGATCGCAAAACCGTCGCCGTCGCGACGGATCGCGCCCGCCGCGGTGCTGAGGCGCACCTCGCCGCCGGCGGCTTCGACGTCCGCGGCGAACGAACGCGCCACCGCGCTGTAGTCGACGATCCCGGTCTCGGGCACGAAGAGCCCGGCGATGCCCGCGACGTGCGGCTCGTGCTTGCGCAACCCCGCCTGGGTGAGGCGCTCGAGCCCGGCGAGGCCGTTGGCGCGGCCGCGCCGTTCCAACTCGTCGAGGGCCGGGAGCTCGCTGTCCTCCGTCGCGACGACGACCTTGCCGCAGCGCTCGAACGGGATCTCCCGCTCCGTGCAATACGCCTCCAATGCGCGCCGGCCGGTGGTGCACAGCTCGGCCTTCAGCGATCCGGGCCGGTAGTAGAGGCCCGAGTGGATGACGCCGCTGTTGTGTCCGGTCTGGTGCGCGGCGGGTCGGTCCTCGGTCTCCAGGACGGCGAGCGCGAGCGGTGTCTGCGCGAGCAGAGCCCGTGCCGTGGCGAGGCCCAGGATGCCCGCGCCGATGACGGCGACGTCCAGATGGGAATCGGCGGGCGGCACGGGAGGGTGTGGGGGCAGGCTTGGAAGGGGGCGCGGGGAGCCGCGGACTCGAGCCCGAGGAACCCTATACTCCCACGTGATGCCGAAAAAGACAGGATCCGCCCGAGTCGCGGCGCCGCGCAGGTTCGCCGGCTGCGCGCGCGGGGCGCTGCTCCTCGGCCTCGCCGCGGCGGCGTGTACCGGGGCGGACGAAGCCCCGCGCCGGCCAAACGTCCTGTTCGTGATCGTGGACGACCTGCGCCCGACCCTCGGGTGCTACGGGGACCCGGTCGCGGTCACTCCGAACATCGATGCCATCGCCGCCGAGGGCATGTTGTTCGGCCGGGCCTATTGCCAGCAGGCGGTCTGCGGGCCGTCGCGCGCGAGCGTCCTCACGGGCTGCCGGCCCGATACCACGGGGGTGAAGGACCTCAATACGGACTTCCGCGACGCCCTGCCCGACGTCGTCACCCTGCCCCAGCTCTTCAAGCAGGCGGGCTATTCGACGCGCGCGTTCGGCAAGGTGCACCATGGCGGCGGGCGCCTCGACGACCTGCCTTCCTGGAGCGCCCCCCCGTGGTGGCCCGAGGGCTGGCGGCACTACCACACCGAGCGCGGACGGGCGATCGCGGATGACCTGGTGCGGAGGATTGCGGCCGCCGGCCGCGTCGAGCAGCCACGCGGACTCGCGGCGGAGGCGCCCGACGTGTCCGACGACGTGCTCGTCGACGGGATGATCGCGAACGAGGCGATCCGCGTGCTGGGGGAGCTCGAGCAGCCTTTCTTCCTCGCGGTCGGCTTCAAGAAGCCGCACATGCCGTTCGTCGCGCCACGGCGCTATTGGGAGCTCATCCCGGAGGACGCGATCCGGCTCGCGCCCGGGCGCAGTCTTCCGGAGGGCGCGCCGCCGTGCGCCGATTCGCGCTCGGGCGAGGCGCGCAGCTACGTCGACGTCCCCGACGAAGGGCCGATCGACGACGAGACCGCGTTGCGGATGATTCGCGGGTACTACGCCTGCGTGAGCCACGTGGACGCGATGGTCGGACGGCTCGTCGCAGCCTTGAAGGCGAAGGGCGTGTGGGACGACACGATCGTCGTCATCTGGGGCGATCACGGCTTCCACCTCGGCGAGCTGGGCCTCTTCGGGAAGCACACGAACTACGAGGAGGCGACGCGCGCGCCCCTCATCGTGCGCGCGCCGGGGGTGACGTTCGCGGGGCGGCGGAGCGACAGACTCGTCGAGCTCGTCGACCTGTACCCGACCCTGGCCGAGCTCGCGGGCCTCGATCTGCCCGAGCACCTCGAGGGCACGAGTCTCGTCCCGCTCTTCACCGACCCCGACCGGGCGTGGAAGCAGGGCGCGTACAGTCTGTTTCCCCGGCCCGTGCCGGGCTCCGGCAGCCTCGCCGGCAAGCGCGCCGTCGGCCGGTCCGTCCGCACCGATCGCTACCGCTTCACCGCCTGGCGCTTGCAGGGCGAGATCCACGCGACGGAGCTGTACGACTACGAGGCCTACCCGACGACGCCCGTGAACCTCGCCCACGATCCCGAGTACGCGGAAGTGGCACGGCGGATGCGGCGGATCCTCGACGAGGGCTGGAGCGCCTGGCGTCCCCCCGCGCCCGGGGCGGGGGGGTGACGGCGGGCGCGCTCGAGCGCCTCGGGTGTGCGCGCGGGGACATCACCCGCGAAGCCGCCGACGCGATCGTCAACGCGGCGGACGGGAGCCTGCGCGGCGGGGGCGGTGTGGACGGCGCGATCCACCGCGCGGCGGGGCCGGAGTTGCTCGCCGAGTGCATCCGCCGCCACCCCGACGGGTGTCCGACGGGCGAGGCCCGGATCACGGGCGGCCACGAGCTGCCCGCACGCTTCGTCATCCACACCGTGGGGCCCGTGTGGCGGGGCGGCGCGGCAGGCGAGGCGGAGCTCCTCGCCGCCTGCTTCGCGGCGAGTCTCGCGCTCGCGGCGGAGAACGGCGTCCGCACGGTCGCCTTCCCAGCGATCTCGACGGGGGTCTACGGCTACCCCGTGGGGTTGGCGGCGACCGTCACCTTGCGCGCGCTCGCGGCGGGGTTGGCGCGTCACACGACGATCGAGCGCGCGCGGATCGTGCTCTATTCCGACGGTTGGCACGACGTGTTCCGGCGCGAGCTGGAGCGGATGCGCGCCGGGTAAATCCGCGGTGCATCGAGACGTGATTCAGGTGCTCCGCGGAGCTACACTCCGGCCCGCCGCCAACTGTGGCGGCCCTGTCCGACGAGCTAGGGGCGGCGCCGATCCCGGCGCCTGAGAGGCACCCTCCGAACCTGAACCGGGTCATACCGGCGTAGGAAAGCGCGATGAACACGAAACCCAAGACGACGAACGCGGCGACCGGGCGCAAGGGCCTGCCGCCGATGGAGGAGAGTTTCCCGAGCTCTCACAAGGTCTACGTCGACGTGGAGCACGGCGGCTTCGCGCTGCGGGTTCCGAAGCGCCGCATCCACCTGACGGGGGATAGCGGCCACCTCGACGTGTACGACACCACCGGGCCGCAGGGCCACGATGTCCGCATGGGGCTGCCGAAGCTGCGGGCGCCGTGGATCCGGAAGCGCCTGGCGACATCGGACGGCAACGTCACGCAGATGCACTACGCGCGGAAGGGCGTGGTCACCGAGGAGATGGCCTTCATCGCGGTGCGCGAGGGCTGCGATCCGGAGTTCGTCCGCTCGGAGGTGGCGCGCGGGCGCGCGGTCATCACGGCGAACGTGAACCATCCCGAGCTCGAGCCGATGATCATCGGGCGCAACTTCCTCGTCAAGATCAACGCGAACATCGGCAACAGCGCCGTCTCGTCCTCGATCGAGGAAGAGGTCGAGAAGCTCCAGTGGTCGGTGCGCTGGGGCTCGGACACGGTGATGGACCTCTCCACCGGCGCGGACATCCACGAGACGCGCGAGCAGATCCTGCGCAACTCGCCCGTACCGATCGGAACGGTGCCCATCTACCAGGCGCTCGAGAAGGTGAACGGGAAGATCGAGGAGCTCTCACTCGACCTCTTCCTCGAGACGCTCGAGGAGCAGTGCGAGCAGGGTGTCGACTACTTCACGATCCACGCCGGCGTACTGCTGCGCTACGTGCCAATGACCGCGAAGCGCCTGACGGGCATCGTCTCGCGCGGCGGAGCGATACTCGCGAAGTGGTGCCTCATCCACCACGAGGAGAACTTCCTGTACACGGGCTTCGAGCGCATGTGCGAGCTCCTCAAGCGCTACGACGTCACGTTCAGTCTCGGCGATGGGCTGCGGCCCGGGTGCATCCGGGACGCGAACGACGAGGCGCAGCTCGCGGAGCTCGTGACGCTCGGCGAGCTGACCGAGATCGCCTGGCGGCACGACGTACAGGTGATCATCGAAGGACCGGGGCACGTGCCGATGCACAAGATCAAGGCGAACGTCACCTTGCAATTGGAGGCCTGCCACGAGGCGCCCTTCTACACGCTCGGGCCGCTCACGACGGACATCGCTCCCGGCTACGACCACATCACGTCCGCGATCGGCGCGGCGATGATCGGCTGGTACGGCACGGCGATGCTGTGCTACGTGACGCCGAAGGAGCACCTCGGCTTGCCGAACGCGGACGACGTGAAGGAAGGCGTGATCGCGTACAAGATCGCGGCGCACGCGGCCGATCTTGCGAAGGGCCACGCTGGCGCGCAGGCCTGGGACGACGCGCTCTCCAAGGCGCGCTTCGAGTTCCGGTGGGAGGACCAGTTCAACCTGGCCCTCGACCCGACGACTGCGCGCGGGTACCACGACGAGACCCTGCCCGCGGAGGGCGCGAAGACCGCGCACTTCTGCTCGATGTGCGGCCCGCACTTCTGCTCGATGAAGATCACGGAGGAAGTGCGCGAGTACGCCGCGACGCACGGCATGACCGACGAGGCGGCGCTCGGCGCCGGTATGGCCGACAAGAGCCGCGAATTCGTGGACACGGGCGCCGAGATCTACCGCGAGGGTTAGGGCTATCGAGCCTTCGATTCGCCCGGTTTATCGAAGGCCTCAGCGCGTTTGTTCGCGCGGGGCGCGCCAACATCCGATGCTTAGGGCCCGTCAGGGATTAAACGTCACATTTCGGCGAGGCATCGGCGCTCGTGGCAAGGCGCGCCGACGCAGGCAACCTAGCTGGATTCCGAGGAGGCGCAACGCAGCCACGGGCACCGAGGGCCGGCGAAATGTGACGTTTATTTCCGGACGGGCCCTTAGGGTGTCGGAGCCAGATCCGCGAGCGACGACGCCGCCTGGTCCAGCGGACTAGCCCAGGCTAGGCTCGCCGCGACAGGAGGACTCCAGGCAGAAAATGTTGTACCTGCTCCGAAAGCGATCGTTCGCCGCGCTGACCTGGACGCAGTTCCTGGGGGCGTTCAACGACAACGCCTTCAAGCAGGTCGTGCTGCTCCTGCTCGTGGCCACGACGCCACTCCCGTGGATGGCGGAGAGCTCGCTCGCCGAGAACTACGGCCAGGCGCTGCCCAGCGCCCTGTTCGCCCTGCCCTTCGTCATGTTCGGCGCGCTGACGGGCTCGCTCGCCGACCGGATGTCCAAGTCGCGGATCATCCAGGCCGCGAATGTGCTCGAGATCCTGGTGATGGGGCTGGCGCTGCTCGCGTTCCAGATCGAGAGTTACGGGCTCCTGCTCGCCACCGTGTTCATGATGGGCGGCCAGAGCGCCATCTTCGGGCCCAGCAAGTACGGCTCGATCCTCGAGATCGTCGAGCAGAAGCACGTCTCGGCCGCCAATGCCGTCATTCAGGTGACGACGATGATGGCCGTCCTGCTCGGGATCCTATTCGCGGGCGAGCTGCTCGAGGCGAGCGACGGGCGCCTGTGGATCCCCGGGCTCGTGTTCCTCGGCTTCGCGACAGTCGGTTTCCTGCTCTCGCTGCGCATCCGGTATCTCGCGCCCCGTGACCCGGACCGCCGCCTCGACTGGAACGTCGCCGCCGAGCTCCGCCGCCACTGGCAGGCGATGGAGGGCAACCGCACGCTCGTGCTGTCGGTCATCGCAAGCGGCGCCTTCTATCTCGTCGCCGCACTCCTCATCCTGGTCGTCAACGGATACGGAAAGCACCTCGGGCTCGAGACCGCGGCGACCGCGCGCCTGAACGGCATGGTCATCATCGGGATCGCGCTCGGCAGCGTCGTCGCCGGCCGATTGTCGCGCGATCACATCGAGGCCGGCCTCGTGCCCATCGGGCTCTTCGGGATGGCGGCCTGCCTGCTCGTCGTGCAGCTTGCCCCGGATTCGATGAATCTCCTGCGCGCGTCGCTCGTCGGCGTCGGGATCTCCGCCGGATTCTTCTCGATCCCGATCCGCGCACTGATCCAGAGCCTGCCGCGTGCGGAACGGCGCGGGTCGGTGCTCGGCTTGTCCGAGGTCATCGACTTCGTCGGCATCCTCTCCGCCGCGGGCTGCTACTACTTGTTCGAGAAGCAGCTCGGGCTCTCACCGCCGGGCATGTTCCTCGTCATCGCCGTGGCTTTGCTCGTGATGATGGGGGTCTCGCTCCTCTACACCGCGGAGTTCGCCGTTCGGCTCGGGCTATTCCTGATCGTCCACTCGGTGTATCGCCTGCGCGTGAAGAACCTGGAGCGGATCCCGGCGCGGGGCGGTGCGCTCCTGGTCTCGAACCACGTCTCGTTCATCGACGCGCTCCTGATCGGCGCAGCCATACCGCGTCCCGTCCGCTTCCTCATGTACCGCGCCTTCTTCGACGTGCCGTTCGTCGGCTGGTTCGCGCGCAAGATGGGGGCCATGCCCGTGTCCTCCGAGGACTCGCGCCGCGAGAAGATCGAGGCTTTGCGGGCTGCGGCCGCGCTCGCGGCATCCGGCGAGATCGTCGGCATCTTCGCCGAGGGCGAGATCACGCGCACGGGGACGATGCTGCCCTTCGCGCGCGGCATGGAGCGCATCGCCAAGAAGGCCGGCGTGCCGATCCTGCCCGTCGCGCTCGACCGCGTATGGGGCAGCATCTTCAGCTTCGACCGCGGCAAGGTGTTCTGGAAGCGGCCGCACCGGATCCCGTACCCCGTCGACGTGCTCGTCGGCGAGCCGCGCACCTCCGACACGCCCGCCTGGTCGATTCGCAACGACATCCAGGAGCTGATCGCGGATCACCGCAGCACGCGCAGCGGTCCGCGGGGCTCCCTCGCCTACCGGTTCCTGCGCGTCGCCCGGCTGCACGCCCGTCGGATTGCGATCGTGGACAGCACCGGTGTCGAGCTCACGTATCGCCGGCTCCTCGCCGCGACGATTGCCATGCGCGGCCTGTTGCGCAAGAAGCTCGGGCCTGCGCCGAACGTTGCGGTGATGCTGCCCCCGAGCGCCGGCGGCGCGATCGTCAACATCACGCTCGCGATGCTGGGGAAGACGAGTGTCAACCTCAACTACACCATGTCGAACGAGGCGCTCGCCGGGCCGCTCGAGCAAGCGGAGGTGCGCTGGATCCTGACTTCGCGTCGTTTTCTCGCCGTGCTGAAACGCGACTCGCCCCTCCCGGAGGACCGCACGCTCTTCGTCGAGGACCTCGCGCACGAGATCAGCCCCTGGAGCAAGATCCGCGCCGGCCTGATCACATTCCTGCCCGGCGCTTTCATCGCCCGCTACGGCTCCCCGCACCGGAGCGCGGGCGAGACGGCGACGATCATCTTCTCGAGTGGCAGTACCGGCACGCCGAAGGGCGTGCGGCTCTCGCACGCGAACATCCTCTCGAACGTGCAAGGCGTACTGCAGGTCCTGTCGGTGGGACCCGGGGACGCCCTGCTCGGCGTGTTGCCCTTCTTCCACTGCTTCGGCTACACGGTGACCCTGTGGGGGACGTTGCTCGGGGGTGCGAAGGCCGTCTACTACCCGAACCCGCTCGACGCCAAGCGAGTGGGGGAGCTGTGTGGTGAGGAGCGCGTCACGATCGTCGTGGCGACGCCGACGTTCTACAGGGGCTACCTGAAGCGCTGCACCAAAGAGCAGATGCAACACGTGCGAATCGCCGTGTCCGGGGCGGAGAAGCTTCCGTCGAACCTCGCCGAAGCCTGGGAGAAGAAGTTCGAAACCAAGCTCATGGAGGGCTACGGGTGCTCGGAGCTCTCACCGGTCGTGTCCCTCAACGTACCGGACGTCGGTATCGCCGGCGAGCGCCAAGTGGGCCACAAGCCGGGCACGATCGGTCGTCCGCTGCCGGGCGTCGCCGTGCGCATCGTCGGGCTCGAGACGCGCGAGGTCCTCGGGCCCGACGAAGACGGCTTGCTGGAGGTCAAGGGACCGACCGTGATGCAAGGCTATCTGGCGATGCCGCGCGAGACGGAGGAAGTCATGCGCGATGGCTGGTATTCGACCGGCGATGTCGCGCGCCTCGATCGCGACGGCTTCCTGGCCATCACCGACAGGCTGTCGCGATTCAGCAAGATCGGCGGCGAGATGGTCCCCCACGGGAGGATCGAGGAAGTCCTGCGGGGAATCGTCGACGAGCGCATGGAGCGCGACGATCCGTCCGGGAGGAGGGACGAGGACGGGGAGCCGAGGCTGGCCCTGGCTGTGACATCCGTGCCCGATCCGCGGAAGGGCGAGCAGCTCGTCGTGCTCCATACCGGGCTTCCCTGCACGGTGGAGGAGCTCCTGGCCTCCGCCTCGAAACGGGGCCTGCCGAATCTCTTTCTGCCGCGCGCAACCAACTTCGTGACCGTCGACGAGATCCCGAAGCTGGGGAGCGGCAAGATGGACCTCTGCGAGCTCCGACGTCTTGCGTTGGCGGCGACCGCAACGTCCTAGCCCGACCGATTCAAGAGGACGTGCCCCGGAGCGCTCCTACCCGGCCCCTGCCGGCACTTCTCACGCACCGCGTGCCCTCCCCATCCATCCACTGGATCGATCCGATCCCGCTTCGCGGGACGGGGGCTCAGCCCTCGCCGACCGGCACAGGTCGTCTGCGGGGCCGGTACGCGCAAGCTATGGCCAGGAGCTGGGTTGAAGCACTCTGGGCACTTCTTCATGGATAACCCGGGCTAGTGTCCTGCACCAGAAGTTCGTGCACATTGCCCGCACCTCCCAGCGCCCATGGCTGCGTTGCGCCTCCTCCGAGTATCACAGCGAATACGCGTCGTCGGCGCGCCTTGCCCTGGACACTGGGCGTCACGGCCAATGCACACGAACTCCTGGCGCAGAACACTAGCTGGAGTGCTCCGCGAACGAAGCCGCGTTCCGGCGCATCTGCCGCACATGGCGTTCGGCGTGCACGGCGATGATCGCGAGGAACTGGTAGAGGTCCAGGCGATCGTCACCGGGGACGGCCGACATCCGGATCCGGTGCAGGCTGCCCTCCCCGTTCGGCAGCTCCGCGAGCACGGTCCGGCACGCGGCGAGATCCGCAGCGAGCTGCTCGCGGACCGCGGGGACGGGGAGCGCGCCCGTGGGCGTCATGTGGTCGGGGTGCGGCCAATGGAATCCGCTCGCGCCGAGCGGCTCGAGGAGCTCGAGTTGCGGCGGCGAAGGGAGGGGCGCGCGTCGCGTCGCGGCCCGGTTCGCGCTCTTCGCGGCGATCTTGCTCACCAGGATCAGGAGGAACCGGTCGCAGAGCGCGACGTGCTCGGCCACTTCGCGCGCGGTCCAGGCGCCGGTCGTTGGCCGGAAGTCGAGCACCTCCGCGTCCGAGCCCAGGAGGGCGTCGAGGTCCTGGAAGGCGCGGTCGAGTCGACGTCCGAGCTCGCGCACGAAAGCGTCCCAGCGCGCGGTGTCAGGCGCTCCCATGGACCCGGGACCCGCTCGTGAAGCGGCCGGGCGTCGAGCCGTCCCCCGTGGCGGCTGGCGGTTCGCCCAGCAGCGCGCGTGCGGCGCGCTGCCCCACCGCCGCGGAGGTGCTCATGCCGTGCCCGGCGAGAGCGGCGACCCAGAAGAGCCCGGGCACGTCAGCGTCGGGACCGATCACGGGGTCCGCGTCGCCGGCGAAGGTCCGCATGCCCGCCCAGAAGTGCGTGGCCCCTGCGTTCGCGAACCCGGGGAGCAGGCGCAGGGCCTTGCGGGCGATCGTCGCTTTCACGCCCGGATCGGCCACGCAGGCGTCTGGATCGACTTCGGTCTGATCGCAGGCGCACAGGAGCAGGCCGCCGCTCTCGGGGCGCGCGTAGAAGCCCGCGCGCTCGTCCCACACGATCGGCCAGCGCGGGTCGACGCGCCCGTCCACCTGCGTGACCAGCAGGTGCCTGCGCAGGGGAGTGAGGGCGAGCCGCGACCCCGCGCGCTCGCCGAGCCGCCCGGCCCATCCGCCGGCGGCGATCACGGTGGTGTCGGCCTCGAGGACGGGACCGTCCGTAAGACGGGCGCCGTGGACGGCCCCATCCGCGG
>SMVB01146945.1_pt1 | contig 17078 bp, 12 predicted proteins | sample 2456461 | NCBI WGS metagenome assembly SMVB01 (sample SAMN11095934, study PRJNA526329) | marine sediment metagenome | biome: Marine sediment; feature: Surficial sediment; material: Deep marine sediment; isolation source: Hadal surficial sediment | place: Pacific Ocean | collected 2014-05 | depth...
TGGCTATGCAGAATATTTCCCATGTTTCCATGATTCCCGGCCGGTGGTGCAACAGCGGGAGCGTAGTTCGCCGGGGATTGCGCAGCCGGCTCCTTTTCAATGGGCATGCCACATTTCATAGACTCCTGCTCCATTACGGACATCATCGTATGGACCCACTGGTCTCGATAAGCCTTTGAGGGTTCGCCGTACGGCAGTGGAGGAAGAGATTGTCTGGCACGCACATCTAGTTCCTCAAGCGAATCACGTCCCAGACGACTGACCCTGTTTGTGTACCGCCTGGGCGCATTGGCCGCAATAACAGGAATACCATTCTCCCTGGCAAACTCAAAAGAGGGCCGATAGTCGGTCTTATACCGGGTCCACGGCCTCGTGTCAGCCAGGAACGCTTTTTCGGTGATGATACCGTTCAGGTATTCATTTACGATATTCTGAACGTCATTCTGGAAAAATTCCATCGAAAGAGCCGTGCTCCTCGTACTGCCGGCAACGTCAAAAGCGGCCTGTAGAATAAACAGCTCCAACATATGCCCGGTCGGGTCATCGTGTGTCTCGCCGATGAACACGACCTGAGCGCTGTTCATCGCCGAAGCGATGTCCTCCATGGTCGCGAGTTGACCATCCCCTGTATAAATTTGGTATTCCCCTGGTACATAGAGGGAATCACCCACTCCCGGCGATGAGTCCTGAGCTGAAGCTGGAACGGAAATTAGCGTCGCGGTCAAAACCAGCGCAGCAACAGGCATACGCTCTGATAATATCATTTTAGCTTCTTGTAGATGGATCGCTGGGGTCATTTCGTGTTCTGAACAAGTCGGTATCTCTTACCGGAACCGCAAGGCCAAAGTGTTTATACGCTCTGGGGGACGCTATTCGCCCGCGCGGAGTCCGTTCAATAAATCCTTCCTGAATCAGATACGGTTCGTATACCTCTTCGATTGTACCCGCCTCTTCCCCGACCGAGACCGCGAGATTTGAAAGTCCGGTAGGCCCGCCGCCAAATTTTTCCATGAGGGTCATCAGAATGCGCGCGTCCATCTCGTCCAGCCCTTCCTGGTCGACGCTCAGCGCATTAAGCGCGTGATCGGCGATTTCTTTCGAAATATTCCCGTCTCCCTGGACTTCCGCAAAATCACGGGTCCGCCGCAGCAATTTGTTGGCTATTCGGGGTGTACCGCGGCTTCGGCTTGCAATCTCGAGAGCACCGTCCTCTGTGATCTGGAGGCGCAGAATCCGGGCAGATCGTTTGACAATTTGGGTGAGCAATTCACTTGTGTAATAATCAAACCGGAAATCGATACCAAATCGGGCCCGGAGCGGAGCCGTAAGAAGGCCTTTCCGTGTCGTGGCACCCACTAATGTGAAGGGAGGCAGTGAAATTTTAACACTCCGTGCATTGGGTCCGGAGTCAATCAGAATGTCGATCTGATAATCCTCCATGGCCGCGTACAGATACTCCTCAACGACCGATGAAAGCCTGTGGATCTCATCAATAAATAGAACATCACCCTCACTCAAATTCGTCAATAACCCGGCGATACTGGCGGGTTTATCCAACACAGGGCCGGATGTAGATTTTACACTTGCACCCATTTCCTGCGCAATGATATGCGCTAAGGTCGTTTTGCCGAGCCCCGGAGGACCCGAAAGAAGTACGTGATCCAGGCTTTCGCCCCGTCGCCGGGCGGCAGTAATAAACACAGTCAGATTGTCCTTTATACTTTGCTGTCCGATGAACTCCTCGAGTGTCTTCGGGCGCAATGCACGTTCGATATCTGTGTCGTCTGTTGGCTCGACTGGGTCGATCAGACCAGTGGGGTCCGGCATAAAGAAATCTTTCCTCTGATTTGTAGCAGTATCGCTGAAAACGGGTCAAACAGACCAATTCTGACCTATATTCGTTTGACAACCAGTGATGCGTACTATAGAATAGGCACTATGTTTGTGGTCGACAACATACTGATTTCCGACGACCTTGTAGAGGCGTCTTTTGCGTGCAATTTGAGTGCATGTATGGGAGCCTGTTGTGTGCAGGGAGACTCCGGTGCGCCACTTGAAAAAAGCGAATGCAAAGAATTGGAGGGTGTCCTTCCGGTCGTCCGTGATCGACTTCGTCCGGAAGCGCTCAAAGTTATTGATTCCGCTGGAGTGTGGGAAAAAACTTCTACAGGGGGTTATGCCACGACCTGTGTGGGCACATCTGAATGTGTGTTTGTTCGATATCAAGGCCCTGTAGCGATGTGTTCGATTCAAGAGGCCCACACGGAAGGAAAGACCACATTCGCAAAACCGATTTCCTGTCATCTTTATCCATTACGGATCACCGATCTCGGAGAATTCGATGCCCTCAACTACGAACAGATAGGCATTTGTGCACCAGGAATTAAAAAAGGTGTAAAGCAAACGGTATATCTGTCCGATTACCTCGAAATACCGTTGGTGCGAAAATATGGGTCGGACTGGTATGCCCGATTCAAGGAGGCGTGTGAAAATCGCCGCCAGATTTTTGCAGAGACCAGGAAATAATCGTTATACATGTTACATCTTTCTCAGAGACAATCTCTTCAGCAGAAGCTGTCGCCGCAACAGATACAGTACATCAAGCTGTTGCAGTTGCCGACCCTTGCCCTTGAACAACGCATCAAGGCGGAGCTGGAAATTAATCTGATGCTGGAAGAGGGTGAAGATGACGTCGACGAAATTGTAGAAACAAACGAAACATCGGACGAGCCCCAGACTCAGGAAGAGAAAGAGGCCTCGACTGCTGAGGAGTACGATTGGAATGAGTTGCTGGACAACGGCGATGATCTGTATGGTTATAAAGCCCGAGTCGATCGCAGCGCAGAAGAGGAAAAGCGAGAATACATTCAACCCGCCAGGGAATCTATTTTAGAGTCCCTTCGAAGTCAACTGTCGTTTTTGCAGCTTACCGAGAATGAGGAGCTGGTTGCCGACCAGATAATTGGTTCTATCGACGATGACGGCTATTTGAGGCGCCCACTTGAGTCGATTATCGACGACCTCGCCTTTAATCACGGCGTAATGTTGTCGTTGTCGGATATTGATGATGTCCTGCACCGTGTCCAAAGACTGGATCCGGTAGGTGTAGCTTCGCGTGACTTGAAGGAGTGCCTGCTTGTCCAACTGGATATGCTTCCCGAAGATTTACCGGGAAAGGAAACGGCCATTGAGATGCTTCACCGGGCGTACAAAGAGTTCACGATGAAGCATTATGACGCCATCATGAAGCGTCTGCATATTGAGGGAGTCGAACTCAAGGCGGCCTATGACCTCATTCAAAGGTTGGACCCGAAACCGGGGGAAGGCGCATTTTCCGAGGCATCCAACTATGTGACACCAGATTTTACTGTTACAAATGATGACGACGACGATTTTATTATTTATCTGAATAGCGCGAATGCACCTGAGCTTAGAGTCTCGAGGTCGTACCGCGATATGTTAGAGAAAATCGTTGCTGAAAAGAAGTCTGGAAACTCGACGTATGAGCCGCAAACCAAACAGTTTTTGAAGAGCAAATTTGAATCAGCACGCTGGTTTATTAATTCGATTCAGCAACGTCGTCAGACCATGACGCTGGTTATGCACGAAATCGTTCATCAGCAGGAAGACTTTTTCCGCCTCGGAGAGGGCCATCTGAAACCAATGATTCTGAAAGACATCGCAGATGTCATCAGAATGGACATTTCGACGATAAGTCGGGTGGTGAATGGTAAATACGTGCAAACCGATTTTGGAGTGTACGAGTTGAAATATTTCTTCTCAGAAGGACTGGCGACGGATGACGGCACGGAAGTGTCCAATAAAGAGGTCAAGGCGATTATCGGAGGTATCATCTCTGTCGAAGACAAGAAGAAGCCCCTCTCCGATCAGAAAATAGCTTCGATGTTATCCGATAAGGGGTTTCAAATTGCCCGGCGGACTGTAACGAAGTATCGCGAACAGATGGGAATTCCCGTCGCACGACTACGCAAAGAGATCATCGTCTCCTGACAATTTGTGACTGCACTGCAGCCAAATCCGGAAAAAAAGTCGGTTGTGGCGGAAATAATTTCACCTCTTTTCTCCGATCCGTCCTGTGACAGGGGATTTCTCAGAAGGAGGTCCGAGCTACTATACAACATGGTCTTAAATCTATTAATAACAACAGTTTAAGGCTTGTTATTATTGAAATCGATCGATTCTCCGGTGGACGTTAAACGACTTTTTCAGCCTAAAATGACCAGTCTGCAGCGAGGTTATGAATGGTGTCCGATCAGGGTTGAAGAGAGAAAGGACTGGTATTTGCAACAAGTCCGGGAAAGGTTGCTTCCAGCATATTTATTCTAATTCTGAGGGGTCCAGATACAATGCAGTTAAATCAATACATGCCTCGCCAGTCGGCGTTTTCTCTTCTTTTTTCAAGGTACATCAATGGCGATATCACTGAGCGTGCCTGGGCGAAATTGATGCACACGTTCGATAAAGAAGGCCTGTCAGCTACGGAACGGATGGCTTATGCCCGATTCATGTCTGAAATGATTGACGAATCTGGAAACGGTCGACTGAATGTCCCGTCCTCAAAAGAAGTGAAAGATATACTTGCCGATTTGCGGGCGACGAGAAATTAGGAGCGAAGAGAATTCAGGAGCAAAGAGAAGTTAGAAACACAGAGGAATTAAGGTTGACGAAATTGATCGTCAGAAGATAAAAGCTACCTCCCAATAAGCTTGAGTGATCTGAATTCGGTGGGGGTTCCGATCACAATCTTCGACCAGACGCCGGACGTGGTACCACACGCCCGGCGTCGTTTTGTCTACCGCGCTTTGAACGCACTCCACCTCGCGCAAACAGGATCATGCCTGATTCGTTAGAGACCGAAATCACGTACCCTCACACAGGCCTCTACTGCTTAAATCCGAGTAGCCATGTTTCATCCAGGAGAATATCCCGAATCCGTCGAATTTTGCGAAGTGGGTCCCCGCGACGGTTTTCAGTTCGAGTCGCTGGCTATTCCAACCGAGCTGAAAATCGGAATTATTCGAGATCTGGCGGACGCCGGACTTCCTCGCATTCAGCTCACGTCCTTTGTTCATCCCGAGAAAGTCCCACAGATGGCGGATGCAGAGGAACTGGCAGACGTATTCAGAACGCAGCCAGGTACGAGGTTCTCAGGGTTATGCCTGAATATGCGAGGCATTAAAAGGGCTGTGGGGGCTGGATTGACAAATGTTGATATATCCATCGCTACAAATGAGCAGCACGGAATGGACAACGCTGGAATGACCGTCAGCGAGGGCGTCAACCATGCCTCAGAGATGATTCAGGAGGCGATCGGAAATGGAATGCAGGTTCAGATTGGTTTACAGACCGTTTTTGGATACAACGAACCCGGAGATACCCCCCTGGATCAGGTTCTGGAGTACTGCAAGGTGTTTTCGGAGGCGGGTGTGGAATCCGTCTCGATAGCCGACAGCACCGGACTCGCCAATCCCGAATCTGTCAAAGAGCGCGTAACCGCGATTCTTGGTGTCACGGGAGATATTCCGCTCGTGCTTCATTTGCACGATACGCGAGGCCTCGGCCTCGCGAACATGCACGTGGCATTACAGCTTGGTGTTCGCCGGTTCGATACGTCACTTGGAGGCCTCGGGGGGTGTCCGTTTATCCCAGGCGCATCGGGCAATATCGCTACAGAAGACGCTGCCTACCTGTGTGAAACACTCGGCATCAGGACGGGCATCTCAATCCCTGGTGTGGCCGTACAGAGTCGACGAATAGCCGCCCATCTGGGTCGAATGCTTCCGGGTAAGTTATATCGATTATTCTGAGTAAGCCTCGATCGGAGGACAAGCACAGATCAGATTTCGGTCACCGAGCGCATCGTTGATTCTACGGGAAGAAGGCCAGAATTTATTCTCGCGAGTCCAAGATGCCGGATACGCTGCCTGTTGCCGGCTGTACGGAGCATCCCAGTCGTCGACGAGCAACATTTGGGCTGTGTGAGGAGCATTTTTGAGTACACTTTTTTCAGCGTCCACCAACCCGAGGCTGACTTCCTGGATTTCGGCACGAATTGAAATCATGGCATCGCAGAATCGGTCCATTTCGGCGCGCGATTCGCTCTCGGTAGGTTCCACCATCATCGTCCCCATAACAGGAAATGACATGGTTGGAGCATGAAATCCATAATCCATAAGACGTTTAGCAACATCGACTTCTGTCAATATCGTATTTTGTCTTAAATGTCTCAGATCCAAAATAAATTCATGTGCCACCCTGCCTTCCGCACCGGTATACAAAATATCGAAATGTTCGGAAAGTCGCGAGGCCATGTAGTTAGCGTTCAGTATGGCAACTTGCGTTGACCGTCGCAATCCTTGTTCTCCTAACATGGCGATGTAGGCCCAAGAAATCGGCAGGATACTTGCGCTTCCGTAGGGTGCGGCGGCAACCGGACCGATCGCAGTCGGGCTGTCGTTCGAACTGACTACTGGATGTCCCGGAAGAAATTCAGCGAGGTGCGAGGCCACACATATCGGTCCTACACCAGGGCCGCCACCGCCGTGTGGGATAGCAAATGTTTTGTGCAGATTAAGGTGACATACGTCCGCGCCTTGATCTCCGGGTCGGCACAGTCCGGTCTGAGCATTCATGTTTGCGCCGTCCATGTAAACCTGTCCACCGTTCTCGTGGATTATCTTGCAGATTTTCCGGATGCCTTCTTCAAACACACCGTGAGTCGAGGGATACGTGACCATGAACGCGGCGAGATTCTCGGCGTGTTCTTGTGCACGGGCCTCAAGGTCGGCAATATCAATATTGCCGTCTTCATCACAGGCCACAACCACCACCTTCATTCCTGCCATTACAGCGCTGGCCGGATTGGTGCCATGTGCGGAAGATGGAATCAAGCAAATATTCCGGTCCATGTCTCCGCGTGAGTGGTGAAATGCGCGGATTACAAGCAGTCCTGTATACTCTCCTGAGGCTCCACTATTTGGTTGGACAGATGTTGCTGCGAAACCAGTGATTTCGGCCAGCCAGTCCTCAAACTCGCTGATTAATTCTGTATATCCGGCAGCCTGGTCAACAGGTACGAAGGGATGGATCTGGTTAAACTCCGGTTTGGTCAACGCGTAAAGTTCGGCTACAGCATTGAGCTTCATTGTGCAAGATCCGAGAGGGATCATGCTGGTGGTGAGAGACAAGTCCCTTGACGATAACCGGTGCATATACCGGGTTAATTCGACTTCAGAACGATGCAAGTGAAAGACCGGGTGTTCCATGAACGCGGAGGTTCTTGGCAAGGGGCCATCGTAGTTAGAGCTTGCCGACGCGATCGCACTGGACGCAATGGCATTGGAATCGATGACATCAGAAGCATCTGCCAATCGTCCTGATACGGATTCAAATACCGCAACCAGGTCGCAGAACTCAGAGTCCGAGACTGATTCATCCATCGAGATACCAACCGAACCACCATCGAAATAACGCAGGTTAATCTCTTTTGCCAGAGCCGCAGATCGTAAGGCGCTCTGCTGGTCGGTATTTAATTCCACACGAATCGTGTCGAAAAAGTCCTTGGACGCGAGCGTGTATCCGAGATTTTCCAGTGCGGAAGCAAGAGCCCGGGTGTAACCATGAATTCGACCGGCTATCGCGCGAATGCCATCCGGCCCGTGATACACAGCGTACATGGATGCAATGACAGCAAGAAGTACCTGTGACGTACAAATATTGGAGGTGGCCTTGTCTCGCCGGATATGCTGTTCCCGCGTCTGCAATGCCATCCGGAGCGCCGGATTGCCGTCAACATCTTCAGAAACACCGATGATTCGCCCGGGCGTCTGTCGTTTATATTTTTCCCTGGTGGCGAAAAAAGCCGCGTGAGGTCCACCGAATCCGACAGGCACGCCGAATCGCTGTGTAGAGCCGACGGCGATATCTGCACCAAAGTCTCCGGGTGGCGTCAATACGGCAAGGCTCATTATATCTGCAGCGACCACGACGGCTGCACCTGCCTCGTGAGCAGCATCACAAAGTGAGCTAAAGTCATGGATGACCCCATTCGTATCAGGATATTGAACGAGGGCTCCGACGACGGTATCGTCGAACTCAAAATCTGTGTGTCTCGCTACTTTTACTTCGATACCAACAGGCTCGGCTCTGGTTTTTACAACCTCAATAGTTTGTGGATGGCACGCGTCAGATATCCAGAATACTTTCCTATCGTTTCCCCGCGCCACGCGAAAAAACAGCATCATGGCTTCGGCTGCGGCTGTTGCTTCGTCAAGTAGAGATGCGTTCGCAATTTCCATACCGGTGAGATCGATAACCACGGTTTGAAAGTTGAGTAGCGCTTCGAGGCGACCCTGAGAAATTTCTGCCTGATAGGGCGTGTATTGGGTGTACCAGGATGGACACTCCAAAATTCCTCTCTGGATTACCGGCGGAGTCACCGTGGAGTGGTATCCCATCCCGATGAACGACCTGAAAAGTTTATTTTTCCCGGCGATCTGTGTCACCCGCGCTAATAACTCTGATTCCGTAAAGGGTTCCGGCAGATCAAGTTTGCCGTCCATGCGAATATTCGCCGGTAGGGTCTCAGAGATCAGATCTTCAAGAGAATTCAGGCCCAGGTGTGACAACATTTCCCTTATCTGATCTTCAGAAGGGCCAATGTGACGTTCGCGAAAGATATCGTTCGAGGTGAGGCTCATTACTGTAAAAAGTTATGCAAATCCGTCGTTCGGTAAGAAAGCCAACTTTAACACCCAGGCGGAGAAAAGGTGCAGTCAGTTCGTTCAATTTTGATTGAAGAGAGACGTAACAGGCCCTGGAAACTGATTAATGTTCGTCTTCTGAAAGATCCTCGAACAGGATCGCTGATTCTTCCTGCAACGTGTCCAGAGCGATCTTGGCAGCTTTCTGTTCAGCTTGTTTTTTGGTAGGTGCGGTACCTGAGCCAGATGGTTCGTGATTTACTATTACTTCTACTGTAAATATTCTGTCGTGACTTGGGCCTGATTCCTCAGACACGCGATATGTCGGTTGTGGCCATTTTCTTGCCTGTGCAAGTTCAAGCAAAGCGGATTTGTGGTTGTCATTCTTCCTGGCGAGGGCGGCTAAATCCACGTTGTTCAGAACGGTTCTTTCTACGAATCGGGTAGCATCTTCAATACCACGGTCAAGGTAAATGGCACCGATGACAGCCTCAAAAGCATCAGCCAATATGCTTCGGCTGCTTCTTCCGGAGGCTGTATCCATCACGTCACTCATCAGAACCAGTTGTCCGAGGCCCAGGTCCAGGGCGTCACGAGCAAGCGATTTACCATTTACAAGTTTAGCCCTCAGTCGTGTCAAAAAGCCTTCATTCTGATCTGGAAAATGTCTGTACAGATGGTCGGCGACCACCAGGCCTAAAATCGCGTCACCCAGGAATTCCAGTCGTTCGTTGGATATCGATTTGGGATCCGGGCACCCGCGCAACAGCGATCGATGCGTAAGCGCAGTCTGATACAGAGCCAGATTATTGACGTGGACACCAAGCAGTTTTTCAACGGCGTGTCGGTCAATTTGAAATGACGAATCGTCTCGCGAAAATAATCTGGTGAAAACGGACATGTATCAGTTTCCGTCAGGTGGATTGGGTCCGCGCAAGACCTTATAGGCAGCAGCAGCGATTCTTGCGCCGAGTTCGGATGAAATAATACGATCCTCGATGCCGTCTGTCATTACCACAAGTACAAAAGAGTCGTCTTCCGGAGGATATATTATCGCGGCGTCGTGATGGACACTTGTAATCGATCCTGTTTTATGCGCCACCTTTGCTTCCCTCGGTACCCCGGCCGATATCATCGAATTAAAGAACTGACTCAGAAGAAGTTCGACCATTTCCTGATCTGACGCTGGCGACACCGCGATTCCGGTACGGATCGCTTCCATTAATATCGCAAGATCCCTGGACGTCATCGAGTTACTGAGTCCCTGGTCAAATGCTTTCAGATCTTCGACCCCCCGAACCGTTTTAGCATTCAAAGTGCCCAGGCGTTCAGAGGTCGCCTGAACGGAGTCTGCAGACAAGCGATCGATCAACAGATTCGTCGCCAGATTTGACGAAACGGTAATCATATTATATGCCAATTCGCGCATTGTCATAAACGACCCGAGTTTGTCATAAATCGTATCGTCGCTGTCGTCTTCTATCGAATACACCGAACCGTCAACGATCGACCTGAATTGATTTTCTACGAGTAACGAATCATCAAGGGATAAATACCCCGCCGCCTCTTGCCTGTAGAGCTCAATCATGACCGGCACTTTCATGGTACTCGCGGCATGAAATAAGCGATTCCCGTCCCCGTGGATTACGACATTACGGGAATGATCAATAATCGAAATCGCCACGTTGGCGTCGTGATAGTCGAACAGGATGATGTCAATCTTCTCGGCCAGCAAACTCGCAAGTTCCTTTCCGGTAAGTGGTTCTTGTTGTTTGCAACCAGCGGTGACGAGCATGGAAGAAACGGTGATCAGAAGAAAAAGATAGCGTGGAGTGACTAAGCGTAGATACGAGGGAAACATCTCAATACGTGGAAGTCGCTGCAGGGCGACCGAATTAGTGGGAGAGAGTAGTGCGCATGGCTAACATATAAACCAGTCCGCGAATTGACGGAGCCGTGTCACTAAATAAACATACGCGTTCATTCGCGCGATCAGAATCCACCTCCGGCAGAGGCAATCCGGAGAATGCCAAAACACTTCCCGGAATATTCAGTAATTCATGGACGAAAATATTCTGTTTCTCGGAAATTCCAAACTTCTGCCAGGCAGCGGGTTTGGCTGTAACGAGCACGACCATCAAATTCGCTTCCGCGGCATGGTCATGGATTGTTTTTGCGAAAATGTGGAACTCTTCATCATCAGCCCTACTGCGGGGCACGTCAAAAACCGTCACACTTTTGAATCGCTCTGAAAAAAGATCGTCCAGGGACGTCAGGGTTGGGTCGTCAAATACCTTATCGGGCCCAACATTAACTACACACACGTCGGTCAACCCGGACCTTTCAACTGACCGTTCAGAGCAAACCCCGGAGATTCCACACACCCGACGCCCAATTTCGTCCGCAAAACGAGCGAACGATCGTTGCTCGGCCTTTGTGACCGGAACCGTTGCAGATGGATCAGAGAACACCCCGGTACCATGTTGTTCGATCAGTTTCGTTTTTAGCTGCCAGATTCGATTTACCGCACTATCAACGACGGATTCGGCAAGTTCGCCGGACTGAACGAGATCGACTAACTCGTTTACCACTTGTGATGGATTCGGAACGTCAAGGAGAATGTCGACACCTGATTCCAGAAGTTTGGCGGCACGTGGGCCGTCCACCGAACCTCCCGCCCCATCCATCAGCAAACTGTCTGAGATTATGACTCCTTTAAATCCCATTTCACTCCGGAGCAGACCGGTCAATATCTTATGCGACCCTGTGGCGATGTTACCGCCATCATCGAGGGCCGGAAACTGCACGTGGGATGTCATGATCAGGTCCGTTCCAGCCTGTATCGCCGCATGAAACGGTGGAAACTCGACGGCTTCCAGTTGATCCCGGGTCTTTTCGACCACCGGAACGGCAACGTGGGAATCTGCAAGCGTGTCCCCGTGACCTGGGAAATGTTTAGTTGTCGTCAGAAGTCCTTCCGAGTGACATCCATTGATAAAAGCCGTTACTCCTGCTGAGGCGATTTCAGGTGTATTGCCGAATGAACGAGTAGATATAATCGGGTTGGTCGGATTAGAATGAACGTCCGCAACCGGAGAAAACGAGATGTGAATTCCGGCATTCAACGCCTCACGGGCCTGCATTGATGCCGCGCGGCGAATGGTTTCTCTTCGAGATCCTGAATCAATGGGTGAGTCCGATCTCTCAGCCGGAAGAGTGATAAACGCCATCGCATGCGGAAAGACGGAAGCCCCTTTTAATTGTTGTCCTACACCGCGTTCCATGTCAGCTGCAATCAAAAGAGGAAAACGTGCGGCGTTCTGAAGGCGTCTCAGGCTGTTCGGAGTTGTCCGGGTCGATCCGTTGAATAACACAAATCCACCGAACGCGTATTGATCGAGAAGATCGATATAATCTGTGGCATCGGCATCGGCGGATCGTTCAGGATTCAGATAGGACCCTATCCTGGGAAAAACCAGCTGAGATACACGATCTCGAAGGCTTTCGGGGCGGCTGATTCCGGCATCTGGTGTTACGTACAACCGTCTGTCATCAATTATCGCAGCTACAGATTCGGTGACCATATGATGGAAGGGTAAGCCTCTGCGAACTTTCTCCCGGATCTCAGAACTCGATATATCCACCGCCTTAATTTTCATCCGATTCGCCGGAAACCGTCCGGGTGAAGATTTTGCATGCCCGATGGGGATTCCATGTGTCCGCCTCGGATAGACAATCAACGAGACCATCGACGAAATTATTTCGGGGTCCTTCCAGTCGCGGAAACCAGCGAAGGAGTCTTCTCCCAACAGAAGAAAAAAATCGACACCGGGTAAATCACGTCGCAAAGTTGTGATCGTATCTACCGTATAGGAAACGCCGCCCCGTTCGAGTTCGATGTCCGAAACTTCGAATCGATCATCCAGAGGCATCAGCGATTCGACTAACTCCCGCCTGACTGATTGGGAAGAAGATTTCTGATCAGACTTGAAGGGTGATTGCGCAGCAGGAATCCAGAGTACTCGATCGAGTTTAAATCTATCGGCAGCTTCAATCGCGACACGCACATGACCCCGGTGCGGCGGATCAAAAGAACCACCGAAAATACCGATTTTTTCCAGCGTCAAGACTCCTCTGTAAAGACGGCCAGAGCTCTCTGCACGTCTTCATACACGAGTTCAGCGTCTTTTAAAACTGGGCTTTGCGGGAAGATCTGGAGCAGTCGATCGTAATTATCCTCAGCCTTCTGAAGTCGTTCTGCCTGCGCGCCGAAAACGCTCTCTTGTGAGTAGGCATAATACGACCTGAGTGCTCCAAGAAGAGCATCGTCCGCGACGTCCGAATCATAATAATTGTCGAATACCGACTCATACGAGATAGCGGCAGCTCTGAACAATCCCCGCCGCTCATATTGCATGCCGACCGTGAACATTTTCTGGGCCAGCTTTTCACGCAATTCAAGAATCCGTTTTTGGGCCTCCGGTACGAGTTGGTGATTCGGGTTCCGGCTGATAAAGAGTCGGAATTTTTGAATCGCATCTTCGGTTGGATCCTGATCCAAATCATAGGCAGGAGAGCGATCCAGATAGGTTAATGCCAGCTCAAATTCGGCCTCGGGTACTCGATCATCACTTCGATAGATTTGAATAAAACGACCAAATTCGTTGGCCGCCAACAAATATTGTCGATCACCACGGTACGAGCGAGCCAGAAACAATTGTGACTCAGCCGCCCATTCGTGTGTCCGGCCGAAATCAAATACACCCTGGAAATATTCGCCGGCGGTACGATATCGTTCGTTTTCGTACGCTTCCATTCCTTTTGTATACGCTTCTTGTGGCGAATCGTATCGAACGCGAGACGAGTTCGAACACCCGACCAGCAGTGTACTCGTCAAAATCGGGATCAGCGCGAAGCGCACGGCTGAAGAGAAGGAAATACGGAGCATGCGGAATATTATGGAGACACAAAAAAGCCAGTCGAATTATCAACCGGCGGCGTCATCAATCAGCAGCGTAAAACGACCTCCTTGAACGGCTGTTCCACCAATCATCGGAGCAACCCGAGTTGGCCATTTATGTATCTATGATAGAACATGGCCCGATTCACATTCCCACCCTCGAAACCGATTCTGGATACAATTCCATCATACACTGGGGCACTATAAAGTACATCGACGAGTTTGTCGCTGCCCACGTACTGGAGCGTATGGAGCATGAACGCGGTCACGTCGTAGCCGGAATACACAAGCCGGTTGGGTGCATCACCAAAATCACGTTCATACTGATCTCTGAAAGCCAGAACTCGCTCGCTCGACTCGTCCTCATAAAAATCATTGGAGTATGTCGTTAAGTATCGGCTTGCATCGGAGGCCATTGGTAAATCATGGTATGAACTGTTCCCGAGCACTCTAAGCGTTTTGGGTCTCATTCTATCCAGGTTGGAAAATAAAGAGCCTACGATCGGTTCCGGCGGATCGAAGGTAACGGGTGCATATACGGCGTCGATGTAGTCAAGTGTACCTGCGGGCATTGATTCGGAAAGTCGCGCCCACTGATTCGTATTTGACATGATCGACACTAAGTTGATTTCGGCACCCAGTCTCGATGCTTCTTCGATAAATGCATCCGTCAGTCGTTCACTTATTCGCTCTGGATCTTCAATTGCCAGAACGCCAAGTCTATGGAGTCGGAGACCGTTTATGGCAAATCGCGCCATCAATCTCCCGCGCATCCGAATCGAAGGGTTCGCCTGAAATGCGTACCTGCGATTGTCGGTCACACGTTCGTCTGTAGCCAACGGCGCGATAAATACAATTTTATTTTCGTCAGCTGCCTCTGCGGCGGCGATCGCCTGATTACTGAACAAGGCACCGATAATAAACGCAACGTTTTCGTCGGCGAGTTCTTTTACGGCCGCGGCTGTCTTCGACGGTCGACTTTGCGTATCCCGGAATATCATCCGGATCAGTCGGTCGTTGCTGTTTCTGTTAAAATCATAAACAGCCGTCTGTATGCCGTTAAATAACGCTTGGGTCTGGGAGACTTCCGTCTGATCGAGCGAGAGAATAATTCCGATCGAGGTAACTTCAGAATCATTTCGAATCATCGCGGACGCAGCCATTGATCTTAAAAGTCGAGCCTCTTCGATGTAGCCGCTTGATTCGTACTGCTCAACAAAATGAGCAGTTTCCGTGACCACATCACGGTAGTTTCCGAGCTGAAAAGACGCCTTGGAAGCCATCAGAGCTGCCGCTGTTGTATTGCGATGGATGGGCTCGTCGGCCACGACCAGCTTAAAAAAGGCTCTGGACTCCGTATACCTGCCCCCGCGGTAGGCCTCAACGCCGAGATCAAATAATGAATCAGCTACAGCGTCATTGCGCACGTCCTGGGCGGTCACGTTACACGCGGTCAGCAGCAATACCAGGGCAGCAGCCACATACGCAATAATTCGATTTACGGCCGCTGCAGAATTCAGGAAATTGCATTCAGCCTTATGTGTCAGAACAGGTGGCATAAGGGTTACTACTCCCACTCGATAGTGGCTGGTGGTTTAGAGCTGATATCGTAGACGACTCTGTTTATACCAACGACTTCATTGACGATCCGGCCTGAAACATGTGCAAGAAATTCGTGCGGCAGATGTGCCCAGTCCGCAGTCATCCCGTCGAGACTCGTTACAGCGCGCAGGGCACAGACATTTTCATACGTTCTTTCGTCTCCCATTACACCAACAGTCCGAACAGGCAAAAGGACTGCTAGTGCCTGCCAAACGTCATGATACAGATTTTTATCTACCAGCTCTTCAATGAAAATGGCGTCTGCCTCACGTAATACATCCAGATCATGTCTGTTTACCGGACCGATTATGCGGATTCCGAGGCCCGGGCCCGGGAAAGGGTGGCGATCAACTATAGCAGGTGGGACTTCAAGAAGGCGTCCGATCTCGCGAACCTCATCTTTGAATAATTCGCGGAACGGCTCGAGAATTTCGAAATTCATTTCCTCAGGAAGCCCGCCGACATTATGATGCGACTTGATAGTAGCGGATGGTCCCTTGAATGACACGCTTTCTATGACATCCGGATACAAGGTGCCTTGAGCCAGATACTTCGGTCTCACGCCTACTTCTGTTACCAGTTCGTCGGTTGCGTGATCGAATACTTCAATGAACGTCGCCCCGATTATTTTTCGTTTTTTCTCGGGGTCTGAGACACCTTCGAGTCGAGACAGAAACAGGTCGCTGGCATCGACAGCTTTTAAGCGAATATGAAAGTGGTCTCTGAATGTAGACTGTACCTGCTCCCATTCACCTTTGCGCAACAATCCGTTATCCACGAAAACGCAACTAAGTTGATCGCCTATTGCTTTATGCAGAAGGACAGCCGCGACTGAGGAATCGACGCCTCCGGACAGCCCGAGTAAGACGTGATCATCACCAACTGTCGCGCGTATTTCAGCGATTTTGTCATCGATAAACGAGGCGGATGACCAATCACCCGCGCATCCACAAACGCGATGCGTAAAGTTTTCCAGGATGCGTCTTCCATCTTTCGTGTGAACGACTTCGGGATGAAACTGCACCCCGAAGTGAGGTAAGGTTCTGGACCGGACTGCCGCGATGGGCGCGTTCTGGCTATGGGCGATAACGTCGTATGATGACGGTAATACAGTGACTTTATCGCCGTGACTCATCCATACAATTGATTCGGTGGAAACATCAGAAAGAAGATCCGAATCGTCATCTACAATTAATTTGGCCCTCCCGAACTCCCTTTGATCAGCCTTCTCGACCGCTCCACCTTCGGTCTGGCACATGATCATAAATCCATAACAGATTCCGAGGACCGGCATGTCTGACCCGTCCGTCCTTTTCAAATTCAGGATCGCGGGGTCAAGGCTCGGGGCGCCTTCGTCGTACACAGAACTCGGACCGCCAGACAGGATAATGCCTTCCGGGTTCATTCCGATCAATTCCCGCGTGTCGATCGTGCAAGGGACGATTTCAGAATAGACACCGGACTCCCTGACGCGCCGGGCAATTAATTGCGTGTACTGGGATCCGAAATCGAGTATTACTATCCGCTGATGCATTCAGACTGAAAGGTTAAAACAATGGGACGAAAAAGGAGAAAAAACCTGTACGATCAGCCGCCAACGACCGCCGCGTAGGCCTCAGCATTCAGCAATTCAGAAACTTCGGCAGGATTCGACATGGTGATTTTAACGATCCATCCTTTGCCATAAGGGTCGGTATTGACCCATTCAGGATTATCTTCCAGACCGTCATTGAACTCGGTAACGACGCCGGACACGGGCATCAAGAGCTCTGAGACCGTTTTAACAGCCTCAA
>SMVB01029777.1_pt1 | contig 17068 bp, 17 predicted proteins | sample 2456461 | NCBI WGS metagenome assembly SMVB01 (sample SAMN11095934, study PRJNA526329) | marine sediment metagenome | biome: Marine sediment; feature: Surficial sediment; material: Deep marine sediment; isolation source: Hadal surficial sediment | place: Pacific Ocean | collected 2014-05 | depth...
GGCACCTCTACAAACCAGGCATTTTGGTGAGGGCAAGGAAGCCGCGCGCGGAAAACCGGAGTGTATGGGCGAATACATGAGGATGTGAGCACGCGGCTGACGCCGCCATCACGGAAAAGGACGGTTTTTAGAGGTGCCCATAACTTTCAGAGGCTATCAGATGAAGGCGTGGAGACTGTATGGCATTTGATAAACGAGGGAAGGCCCGCTACTTTTCCGGCATGCGCCGCCGGATTATCGAATTAAAGTCCAAGTCCGAAACCAGCATGGATTTTGCGATTGACACCATGATGATAGAACGCACGGAGAGCTATATTCATGTCGAAGAGGGGTTGGAGGAAGTTGATCGCATGATTGCGATTATTGAAGAAGAATTAGATGAGGTCGTGGAGGTGACTCATGCGCAACGTTTAGACGCCCGCTTGGAATTCGTCGAAGATCGATTTGAAGAGTTCGATAGCGAAATCTACCAACGTCCTAGGCGGCGACGCCGAAAAATTAATCTGTTTGACTTCTTTAAGCGGGCGACTGGTGGCGGTGGCGATCCTATGGCGTCTCGAGGAGAAATCAACTCACATGATGAGGCGTACAAAGCCTTAGGCCTAGAATTCGATAGCTCCATGGCTGCGGTGACGCGGGCCTTTCGGCAACAAGCTAAAAAGCTCCATCCCGATATCAATAATGGCGACCGCAGTGCCGAGCCCGAATTACGCCGCATTATTGAGGCCTATCAATACCTCCGCGCCGACTCCACCATTCCTCGTACTGAAGCCGACGGCCCGGAACCGGAAACTCGATAAAGGTCCTCCGGAATGGTCCTTTAATTGTTTCACCCTAGCAACGGCGGTTGGATCACAAAAGTCCGCGTAAGCTAGCACAATAAAAAACTGTCTCATCACCACCAGGGTTACTTCCCTCCCACCCTTGTCATTTTGACCCTTGGGAGAAATCTCCTCTTCTGCCGAACCACAGATTTCTCCCTCCGGTCGAAATGACAAGGGGAGGGTTGAAATGACAGCCCCGAGGTGACCACGACTTTTTGTATTTCACGATGCACACCAATATCTTACACGGCTGTGTTGAGTCCAACTGTCGTTTCTAGGTTCACCAATCACCACGCTGGGTTTTCCTTCAAGAATTTATATTGCGGGAACGACACCCCACATAGTTTTATTATTTTGGATTCTTCACGGATAACGATTCACGTTTCACGAATCACGCTCTCTGTATTCATAGTCCCCTCCCCGTTGGCCTCAATCTTGTTCAATTCTTCAAACAGATTAGGATGCTTCAATTCATAGTTCAGCTCCTTCAAAACCTTTTGGGAGGACAGGCGTTTCCCGAGATCCTTGGGAACCGTTGGCTCAGGGATGGGGATGTTCCACTGGGTGGCAGCAAAGTGGCAGATGTCAGCCCAAAGCCGGGGAGTTCCGTCAGCTACGATATAGCTTGATCCAGATTCGGCTTGATCCAGGGCGGCAAGACATAGGGCTGCCGCATCTTCGACATGGATGAGATTGACGTAACGGCCAGTGTTTTTGATCTTTCCCCTTCGTATCCAATTCAAGACATGTCGTCCTGGGCCGTAGAGCCCCGCTAGTCGGAGAATGATGACACCATAGGTCTTACGTAAATGCTCCTCACTCTGAACACGGGGCAGGGCCATATTGAGTTTGGCGCGTTCATCCGTAAGTTCGTCTGGGTTTGCTGGGAAGGCTGAGGTGCTGCCTAAGAGAAGAATTCGGGATTCTTTGTTCGCGATGTCCTTGGCAAAAGTCGATGCCAAGTTTTCCGGGATTGCCGGAAAACACCAAATAATGTGCGCAGGGGTGGGAATATTTCCCCAGGTGTCGGGTTGTTCCAAATCAAAAAGAATTCGTGATGGAGGCTCGACGTAAGATAAGTGAGTACCAGGAAACCGGCTGGTGGCGAAGGCTTTCCACCCTTGCTTCACAGCTTGGTGATAGAGGAAGGTTCCGGTATAGCCTGCGCCCAAAATAACAAGAGGAAGTGGATGTGGAGAGGGAATTGCGATATCTCCTACTAACTGGCAAGGCAGGATGTTCAAAAAGGCCGTCCAGCAAGGCCGCAGGCCCTTTGGCGCGCGGAGCGTACGGCAGTACGTGAGCACGACACAGGGCCGAGAACGCAGCTGGCGGTCTTTTTGAACATCCTGCTAGTCGGTTACATATTGGCGGGCATACCGCACATAGTTATGGGCTGATTCTTTGATCCAGGCTAATTCCTTTTCACTGAGTGGGCGTTTGACGCGAGCCGGTGAGCCCAATGCTAAGCTATGAGAGGGAATGACCATTCCTTCTGTTATCAATGCCCCGGCACCAATGATGCAATCTTCTTCGATCGTGGCGCCGTCCATCAGGATACTTCCCATTCCGATCAGCACCCGATCGTGAATCGTACACCCGTGCAGGACAACGTGATGGCCGACCGTCACATCATCTCCGATGACAAGCGGGTAGAGGTCGTGAGTCACATGCAACAGACTCAGATCTTGGATATTCGTCCGATGCCCGATTCGGATGTAGTGAACGTCACCGCGAATGACCGTATTAAACCAGACGCTTGATTCGGGGTGGATGGCGACATCACCTACGATGACGGCGGTGTCCTCGATAAAGGCGCTCGATGCAATCGTTGGTAGAACTCCGCGATACGGTTTGATCATGTCACAGCCACCTTACCCTCCCATTGAAGGTCATCGTTGAGTGTCTTATGAAATGAACCGTCTGTGGTGGTAGACGGAAATCACGGTACTATGCTAGGCACCATGTATTAACTTGCGCTACGCAAAAAGCGTTAATACCTGATGCCCGAGGTATTAGGTCAAGAATTGCTCCAGAAAAAAGTCTTCTGGAACAATTACTTACAAGTTAATATATATCAGAAACGGCAGTTGGATCACAAAAGTCCGCGCAATCGCGGTAGATCCGCTAATGTCGGACCGGCTCCTAGGATCATCCTTTGGCTAACATCGCAGCAAGGACCAGGACGGCGAGCGCGGTAATGACTGCCACGTAGACGGTCACGCTTCGATCGCTCAGCCAGGTGGTTTGCCAATCTTTCGGATAGAGGGATTTTCCTTTCAGGTACAGCCCTTCCTCGTAGAGCCCGAGAACCTTCTCTATTTCGATTAACGTTTGCTTGGCAAGTCGATGCCGGTCGCGTTGTTGAAGGATGAGGTAGATGAATAATGCCGAGAATAATGCGACGCCAGTCATGGAAAAAATTTTCACGATGGGGTCAACGGGATACGGTGGCGCCAGGGCCAAAATCGTGATCAACAGAAGGACGAGGAATGCGCTACCAAAAGCTGTCAATCGCATCATGTTTTCCCGGCGACGAAAGACTTCCTCTTTGTACCACGGGTACAGGATTCTCACGACCTCCAGTTGTTCAACTCGTAGAAGGTTCGACGTGTCCATCAAGGTGTCGCTCTGGAGGCTATGGGTGTTGTTGGGACGTGGGCCACCATCCAATCCGTTAGTGTCAGACTCATGGTGCGAAAATCTTCAGGTCGGCCAAAATGATGGTTGGCCTCCGGGAGAAAATGAAGCTTTTTTTCTCCAGCCAGGTTTTCTGCCAATCGTTGGATTTGATGAAGGGGGACAAGTTCATCTTTTTCACCATGAACAATGAGGCAGGGAGAGGTGATCTTCTTCGCTTGTGCATAGGCATTGAATTGATGGCAATCATGGTAAAACTCAAAATTGAGGGTGATGGGATCCTGGCCTCCCGTTACATTGGGAATGGTGTTTGTCCGTTTCCATTCGGTGATGCCGTCTTGACCAAATTCCAGTTCCAGCATTTCAGGGAAGTTGGGCACAGGACATTTTAGCCCAAGGGCAAATAACTCCGGGTGGTCCGCGGCGACTAAGATGGCTAAGAGTCCGCCGAAGCTGCCCCCGATCAGTCCAATGTCTCGATACCCTCTGTTGTTCATGTCCTGCAACAGAGATTCCAGTTGAGCCAGGCATGCTGTCACGGTGATGTCGGCAAAACGTCCGCTGGAATCCCCCATGCCAAACCAATCAAAGCGAAGCGTGCTGAATCCTTTCGGGGTGAGTAACTCCGTGAGCCGAATATTGGTCCGACTGTCTTTGTTGGAAAGAAAACCGTGGCAGAGAATGACGGTACTCGTCGTATCTTCGGCAGGTTCTGTTAAGATGGCCGAGGTCTGACCATAGGGGTGTGCAAGGGATAGAGTTGTCTGCCTGGCTTCCATGAAGAAATTCTGAACAACAGGTGTGGTGATTGTCAATTGGTTTGCGCAGAAAATCGTGAAACGGGAGGCGGCAGGCGGGAGATAAAACTGTTCTTTTCCCCTCCCGTTTCCCGAAAACCCTTCGTCATTTTCATGATGCGTGGATGGCCTAAAGGCCCTAAAGGCCCTAAAGAACTTAACCGCTTTGAGGGAAAGAGGAAGACAGAAAAAAGAAATGATTGGTCGGTCCGTGTCCATGGCCAATGGCCAATCCGTGACGAATGGCCGACGTGGTATAGGTTTTTGCAGCTTCAATAGCATTGGCAATGGGTTTACCTAACGCCAGTTGGGCCGTGATGGCCGAGGCAAAGGTGCACCCGGTTCCGTGAGTCGTGGTTGTGTCGATAAAGTCGCCTTTAAACATTCGAAAGAATCGGCCATCATACAGAAGATCGGTTGCAGGGCGTTCCAGTAAATGGCCTCCTTTGATGAGAATGTGTTGGCAGCCGAGTTGGTGCAGAGTTTTTGCAGCTTGCCGCGCTTCTGCCAGGGTTCGAATAGTGGTTCCGGTCAACCGCTCAGCTTCGTGGATATTAGGGATGAGGAGATACGCCAAGGGAATGAGGTCTTGTTTCAGCCAATCAATGGCATTCGGTTGCAACAGTTCATGTCCACTTTTCGAGACCATGACGGGATCGACCACTAGCTTCGTAACGCCGTACTGCTTCATTTTCCGACCGACGAGTGCAGTGGTCGTGGCGGTCGAGAGCATTCCGGTTTTTACGGCGGCCACATCAAAGTCATCAAAGATGGCGTCGATTTGTGCCTCGATAATCGTGTCGGGAAGGTCGTGGATGGCGGTGACTCCCTTTGTGTTTTGCGCGGTAATTGACGTTATGACCGACATGGCAAACGTGCCATTGGCCGACATGGCTTTGATGTCGGCTTGAATACCAGCGCCGCCTCCGGAGTCGGATCCTGCAATGGTCAAGACTTGCTTCATTAGGAAATGTAGGCGAGGTGTGAAAGGATCTTGAAAATCATTCAGCGTAGAGAGTTAAATTCGGAGCGAAGGGAATGTTCGTTGTGGAAACGGCAGGTAGAGAGTCTTCCTTTATTCAAGGTTTCTCCGCTACCTGCCCACATTGCATGGAATCGAAAGAATGCTGGACGATGGTGTCCCAGGCTTTGATTCCAAAAACGGAAAGCCTTGTTAATTCCCAGGGACGGCCATTATGGGCTGACGAGCATCTTCGTCACGTTGGCAGGTGCCTGTAGCGAACATACGTTGTCCATCCGTGGCATTGCTCGGAATTCGACCCAAACATGCCTCATAGGTATCTCCATACGTACCGGAAGCAACGTCCGAGCTGGAGGCTGAAGAGGTGGATCCGTATCCACTAGACCCTGAGCTTCCACCTTCCATCTGCATTTCAGCGCATCCAAACATGAGTAATGCTGCCGCAGAAATACCTAAGAAACGACTACACAGAGAAAGCGTGTTTTTCATGAATTTTCCCTCCTTGTGCGTAACGACATGGCAATATAGTAAAGCCTAGATAAAAAGGCAAGGGTTCGTCTGGTTCATCATCCTGTTATCTTGACACTAGTGGCCTTTATTGCTACGTTCAAAACTCGTTGTTCTTAAGGCTCGCACAAGAATAACTTCCCCTGTTTGGGCGTCGATCCATCCCGTCTGGCGGCGTTGCTCGTCCTTTCCATACGAGGAGTATGCGCAGTCCTCGCGCCTTGCCAGACAGGTGTCTCAATACCCAAACAGGGGAAGTTATTCTTGCGCGAACCCTAAGCTAAAAAACTGATGTTTTTACACTCATTCGGCCTTTCAAAATAGGCTTCTAACATCCCCTGTGACCGTTCAGGACCTCATCCTCTCTCTCCATCAATTCTGGGCTAACCAACACTGCATTATTTGCCAACCCTATGATTTGGAAAAGGGCGCCGGCACCTTTAATCCAGCAACATTTTTGCGGGTGTTAGGGCCGGAACCCTGGCGTGCGGCATATGTCGAACCCTGTCGTCGTCCTACTGATGGGCGGTATGGAAACAATCCCAATCGTCTCCAACATTATTACCAATACCAGGTCGTCATGAAGCCCTGCCCGGATAACATTCAATCTCTGTATTTGGAGAGCTTGGCTGCTTTAGGCATTGATCCGCGCAAGCATGACATTCAGTTCATTCAAGATGATTGGGAATCCCCGACACTCGGAGCCTGGGGTCTGGGATGGGAAGTGCGATTGGATGGAATGGAAATCACGCAGTTCACGTATTTTCAGGAAGCTGGTGGACAAGCGCTCGATCCGATCACGGTTGAACTGACTTATGGGACTGAACGCATCGCCATGTATCTACAGGAAGTGGATAGCGTCTATGACTTGCTGTGGACCACAGGCATGACTTACGGGGATCTCTTTCATGATGCCGAGGTCCAGTTCTCCACGTACAATTTCGAAGTGGCTGATGTCAGCATGTTGAGTGCGATGTTTACTTCATGCGAGGCTGAATGTCGCACACTCTTGGAACAAGGATTGGTCCTTCCAGCCTATGACTACTGCATGAAGTCGTCGCATTTGTTTAATGTGCTGGACGCGCGCGGGGCCATTAGCGTTGCGGAGCGAACGGGGTATATGGGGCGGGTTCGGGGGTTAGCTCGCGCCTGTGCCGCGGCCTATGTCAAACGTCGAGAGAGCCTGGGATTCCCCTTGCTGAAGAAAGCCAACGTACCTGGATCTTCGAAGAAGTCAGAAATGCTTCCGGCGAAGAAGTCGAAAATGCTTTCGGCGAAGAAGTCAACAAAACCTCAGGCGAAAAAGTCAAAAAAACCTCAAGCGATGAAGCGCATGCCACCACGTGCTCGGTCTGTCGCGTCAATTGGAAAAAAGAAATAACGCTCTCGTTATGGAACGATCGCCAAGCAGAAAGCCTCAATCCTCACAGCCAAAAGCCAAATCTTCAGCTCCGGACACGGCCTCGTTTCTTCTGGAGATAGGCTCGGAAGAATTACCCTGGCAAATGATTCAGCCGGGGATGACACAGCTCGCCCAATCCCTCGATGCGATGTTAACCGAGCAACGGATTACTCACGGAGCGGTTCGTGCGTTTGGAACTCCCCGGCGGTTGGCTGTGGTGATTGAGGCAGTGGCTAAGTCACAAACCTCGGCTCATCAAGAGGTGTTTGGTCCGTCAAAGGCCGTGGCCTTCGATGTCCAAGGGCACCTCACTAAAGCTGCCGAAGGGTTTGCCAAATCACAGGGCATCGATGCGAAATCTCTGGAAATTCGAGAAACCCCGAAGGGGGTGTATGTCTGTGCCGTAAAACATCAAGAAGGTCGACGAACGAATGTGGTGTTACGCGAAACGCTTGTCCCCTTGATTCAGAGCCTCTCGTTTTCGAAAACTATGCATTGGAATGATTCGGGAGTTCGGTATCCTCGACCGATTCGGTGGTTAGTTGCGCTGTTGGGAAACACGACGATCCATATTGAAGTCGCTGGGGTAGAGTCGGGGAATCGAACGTGGGGGCATCGGTTCCTTTCGGGAAAGACGCCCTCCACGATGGCAGCTCAAGGAATCGAAGTGAAACGACCCGAGGCCTATGAGGCGATACTCGAACGCGCCGGCGTCGTAGCAGATCCTCTTCGGCGGCGGACCATCATGCAAAGCCAAATCCATACGCTTGCCAAAGCCGTCAAAGGTCACGCGTATCCCGCTAACCGTGATGAGTTATTGGAGCAAGCCGTTTTTTCAGCCGAGTGTCCCAATTTGGTATGTGGGGCGTTTGATAAGAAGTATTTAGAGTTGCCCCCGGAGGTGCTCATCACCTCCATGAAGGAGCATCAAGGGTTTTTTCCCGTTGTCAATTCGAAGCAAGTCTTGCTGCCGAAGTTTCTCGCTCCGACGAACATGAAAATCCCAAAGATGGATTTGATTAGGGTGGGGAATGAGCGAGTATTGGCCGCACGCCTTGCGGATGCCCGGTACTTTTTTGAAGAAGACTGCAAAGGCAAGCTGGCCGATCGCGTGAATCATCTCAAGGGTGTGGTGTTCCATAAGAAACTCGGAACTTTGTATCAGAAGACGGATCGGCTTATATCTCTGATTGGGACCATTGCCGAGGCTGCGGGATCCGTGGACTTGAAAGAGCCGGGGCAGCGAGCCGCGCTGTTGAGTAAGGCGGATCTCTCGACGGGGATGGTGGGAGAATTTCCAACGCTGCAAGGTACAATGGGAAAAGAATACGCCGCTCACGATGGGGAGTCGTCTAATGTCTGCCAGGCGTTGGGTGAGTATTATCAACCTCGCACACCCGAGGATGCGATACCTGAAACCCGTGTTGGCCAGTTCTTGTCGATCGTTGATCGGTTGGATACCTTAGCTGCCTTTTTTCATGTGGGCATGGTGCCGTCCGGGTCGGAAGATCCGTTTGCGCTTCGACGGCAGGCCTTTGGGTTAGTTCGTATTGTCGTTGAAGGGCCTGTCAACGTGAATCTCATTGACCTCCTTCGTCAGGCCGAACAATTGTTAACCAAGCAGGGAGTGCAGTCGGTGCAACCCGCGGAAGATGGGCAGGACAAAAACCCCGGGGAACCACTTGCGACGCTGGTTGAATTTCTGGCGGATCGACTTCGATACTATGGGCGAACACTTCATGGGTTTCGAGAGGATGTGATGGATGCGGTCCTTAAAGGGCGGAAATTTGGCGAGTTCTCTATGCCCGATCTGTTTTCCCGCATGGAGGCCATTCAGGCCATCACGCGCCAGGAGGATTTTGATCCTTTGATGGTGGGATTTAAGCGGGCGCATCGATTAATCGAAAAAGAACAATGGATCTCAAGTGAGGTGAAACCTGACCTCTTGGTCCATCAATCTGAGCAGGCATTGATTCAGGTTGTTGATTTGACACAAGAAACTGTGGCCGCATCAATAGCCGAAATGGATTATCCCAGGGCCTTGCAGGCACTGATTGAGTTAAAAAATCCTATCGATGCCTTTTTCGATGGGGTTCTGGTCAATGCTCCGCAACCAGAGGTACGCGCTAATCGATTATCGTTATTACGGAAGGTGGACGAATTATTTTTAGGCATTGGTGACCTGTCGCAGATTCAAGTGCAAGGCCAGTAGCTCGCAGAATCTGAAGGCAGAATTGTATGTATCATGTAGGGATGCTCAAGTCCCATGATCTTTTCTGAATCACGATTTCGATGGTTTAGTTTCTGGATCACGTTCCTATTAATCATTGTGTGTAATGGCATGCTGTTGGGAGCTCTATGGGCGAGCGGCCTGGACCTGGAATTTGTGCTGACGAATTCCGAACTCTACGATCCGGCAAGTGGGCATTGCGTGGGTGTGGCTTGGATGAAAGTGTCAGGTGTCGATAGCCCCATTCAAGTGTGCTCTGAATGGCTAGATACCACCGATCCAACTGGGCAAGTTCACACACTCAGACCACATGAGCCGTTGGTCATGGGGCCAGATGGGAATTTGTACTATCAGAATGCCCGAAACGCGGATCTTCAACTTTTAGCCTTACTTGCCTTTACCATCGCGGTGATTTTTTCCGGAATGCGCCTGAAACGGTTTCTCATGACCTGGTACCAGCTACAGCTTCAGGCAGGCAGGCAGCAACTATAAAACGACTTCGGGCAGATTTATGCTTGTGGACAAAGGGAATCTATGTGTGTGACCTTCATAATGTGACGAATTTCTGAAACTTATCTTAAATTCACACAGAAATATTTATGAGAAATCCTTAAACTGTGGTACATTTTCGCTTCTTCTATCTGAGGGGGTGAAACTGGTCGGCTGGACTATTCCAGCCAAGAAGGGGGAGCCAACGCATGCGGAACAAGAAGTATGTCTACTACTTCGGTGATGGCAAAGCCGAAGGGAAGGGCTCAATGAGAGAGCTCCTTGGCGGAAAAGGTGCTGGTCTTGCCGAAATGACCAACATGAACATTTCCGTCCCGTCAGGGTTTACCATCACCACCGACGCCTGCCTCGAATATTTTCATTCCAAGAAAAAGTATCCAACGGGAATGTGGGATCAAACCCTCCAGGGATTGAAGCGCGTTGAACGGTCCATGAAAGCTGGGTTTGGCGATTCAAAGAATCCCTTGCTCGTGTCGGTGCGTTCGGGGGCGCGTGCTTCCATGCCGGGCATGATGGATACGGTCTTAAATCTAGGGTTGAATTCTGTCACGGTGAAGGCGCTGGCCAACAAAACGAACAATCCGCGTTTCGCTATGGATGCCTATCGCCGATTTATTACGATGTTTGGATCTGTAGTTATGGACATCCATCGTGATAAATTTGAAGGCGTATTGGATGAAACGAAACGGGCATTAGGCGTGACGAACGATGCCGATATACCTGCCGAAGATCTTGCCGAGCTCATCATGAAATATAAAGAAGTGGTTCGTCAGGAAACCGGGAGGAAATTTCCTGAAGATCCCTTAGAGCAGTTGAAGATGGGCATCAATGCGGTGTTTACCTCATGGTTCGGTGATCGCGCGGTCACCTATCGAAAGATTTATGACATTCCCGATACCTGGGGGACGGCAGTCAGTGTCCAATCCATGGTTTTCGGCAATATGGGTGAGACGAGCGGAACGGGCGTGGCATTTACCCGAGATCCCTCAACAGGTGTGCGAACCTTTTTCGGAGAATACTTGTTGAATGCGCAAGGTGAGGATGTCGTAGCCGGAATTCGAACGCCTCTCCCTGTGGCTGCCCTTAAAGACAAACTTCCTACTGCCTATAAAAACCTCATGACCACCCAAAAGATTTTGGAAAAGCATTTCCGCGATATGCAGGATATGGAGTTTACGATTCAAGAGGGCAAGCTCTACATGCTGCAAACCCGGGTTGGGAAGCGAACGGGGATTGCGGCTGTCCGTATTGCGATCGAGATGGTGCGAGAAGGTCTTATTGATAAGAAAGAGGCGGTCCGTCGTGTGGCCCCGGAACAATTAGAGCAGTATCTATACCCCATTTTTGAGCAAGCGGAAGAGAAAAAATATCAGCCGGTTGGTAAAGGGTTGCCTGCGGGACCTGGTGCGGCCTGTGGCAAGATTGCGTTGACGCCGGAATTAGCTGTTGCCATGAAAGCTCGTGGTGAAAAAGCTGTTTTGGTGCGTAAAGAAACGAGTCCTGATGATATTCATGGCATGTACGCGTCGGAAGGTTTTTTAACGGCCACGGGAGGAATGACCTCCCACGCTGCAGTGGTCGCGCGCCAAATGGGAAAGGTCTGTGTGGCTGGTTGCGAAGATGTCGAAGTTCTGGAAGGCCAAGGCAAGGTCCGAATCGGATCGACCGTCTTCAAAGAAGGTGACGCTCTTTCCCTGAATGGGTTTACGGGATTTGTGTATGGGGGGCTGCTGTCGGTGGTGGCGTCCGAAGTGATTCAAGTCATTCAAGGAAAGCTACCCATCAGTCAGTCTGAAAAGTATCGGTATTTCTCGACTATTCTCAAATGGGCCGATGAATTTCGACACCTGAAGGTACGCGCGAATGCCGATGTGCCTGATCAAGCCCAAATCGCACGAGGCTTCGGCGCGGAGGGTATTGGATTGTGTCGAACCGAGCATATGTTTTTCGCTGAAGATCGGGCGCCCATTATGCAGGCCATGATTCTCGCTTCGACTCCCGAAGAACGAGGAAAATATTTGGATCAGCTTCTTCCCCTTCAGAAAAAAGACTTTATCGGGCTCTATCGGGAAATGGAAGGGTATCCCGTCACCATTCGACTCCTGGACCCGCCTCTCCATGAATTTTTACCCAAACGTGAACACCTGATGGTGGAAATTGTTCGTTTGGAATTGACCAACGGCAGCCCAACTGAGATTGAAGAAAAAAAGAAAATGTTAGCTCGCGTCGAAGAGTTGCATGAATTTAATCCCATGCTCGGATTACGGGGATGTCGCTTGGGTATTACGATGCCAGAGATCACTCGCATGCAGGTTCGCGCGATCATGGAAGCCGCTTGCCACGTGGCGAAAGAAGGTAAGAAGCCCCTTCTGGAAATTATGATCCCCTTGGTCGGGATGGCCACGGAGATGAAATCTCAAAAAATGCTCATTACAGAAGTAGCCGAGGAAACCATGAAGCGGTGTGGCAAGAAGCTGTCCTATTTGATCGGCACCATGATTGAGTTGCCTCGTGCCGCTGTGACTGCGCGGAAAATCGCCGAAGACGCCGAGTTCTTTTCTTTTGGTACCAACGATCTCACGCAAACCACGTATGGACTCTCGCGTGACGATGCGGCGAGGTTCACGGGATTTTATCGTGATCATAATTTGCTGGAATTTGATCCGTTTGCCGTACTCGATCAAGAAGGCGTGGGGGCGCTCATGCGCTTGGCTCGGGATGAAGGTCGTGCCGCTCGCCCAGACATCAAACTTGGTATTTGTGGTGAGCATGGTGGGGAGCCCAGTTCCGTAGAGTTCTGTCACAACCTTGGGTTGGACTATGTGAGTTGCTCTCCGTACCGGGTGGCTATTGCACGGCTCGCCGCCGCCCAGGCTGCACTCAATGCGGAGGATCAGAAACCGGCGGCGAAGCCAAAGAAGAAAGCCATGAAGGCTTCGGCCAAAACCAAAACCCATGCCCGTCGCGTCGGTGCTCCAATATCCAAAGCCAAGCCGAAAGCCAAAGCGCGGCCGCGAAATACTAAAGCTCGCCGGTGAGTGACGTCGTTCCAGACGTCACATTCATGAAGCAGGCCCTCAGGCTTGCCGCCCGAGGCAGGGGAACGACGAGTCCGAATCCCATGGTTGGTGCGATGGTCGTGGCCAAGGGGAAAGTTGTTGGTTCCGGTTATCACAAACAAGCCGGTGGCCCACACGCCGAAATCTTTGCGCTCCAACAAGCCAAATCCCAATCTCGCAACGCCACCCTCTACCTCACCTTAGAACCCTGTTGCCATACAGAGAAACGAACTCCGCCTTGCGTGCCCGATATCATTCATTCAGGTGTTAGTCGGGTTGTCGTGGCCATGCGGGACCCAAATCCTCAAGTGGCGGGTCGCGGCATTCAGCAACTGAGACGGGCAGGAATAGTCGTAGACGTTGGGTGTCTCAAACACGAAGCTGCCAAGCTCAATGAGGTCTATGTCCATTGGATCAAAACCGGACGACCATTCGTTATTCTTAAAAGCGCGATGACGCTGGATGGAAAAATTGCCACAGCGAAGGGTGAGTCAAAATGGATTACGGGTCCAAAAGCTCGAGAACATGTTCATCAATTGAGGAGCCGAGTGGATGTGATTGCGGTGGGAGTGAATACCGTTCTCAAAGACGATCCACAGCTCACCGTCCGGCTCAGAGCGAAAAAAGGACAATCAAACATTTCTCGTCAACCAGTTCGGATGGTCTTCGATAGCCGACTTCGAATTCCGCTTACGGCCCGTGTTCTTCAAGGGATCGAGCAATCCCCAACAGCCATCGCCACCACGAAAATGGCCAGCCACAAAAAAATTGAACAATTGCGATCGGTGGATGTAGAAGTTCTGGTGCTCCCTCAAAAACGAAACCGCGTCTCTATTCGTCGATGTCTTCAAGAACTTGGGAGCATGGGGATCACCAGTCTGATGGTAGAAGGCGGGAGCGAGTTAAACGCCAGTTTTTTGCGTGAGGGTCTGGTGAATCAGGTGTGTCTGTATTTTGCCCCTGTCTTGCTAGGAGGACAAGATGCGAAAGGCTTGTTGGGGGGTCTCTCGCCCAAGCACTTGGGTGAAAAAGTTGCGGTATCGAAACTCCACCTTCAATATCTTGGCGATGATTGGTTGATCACAGGAGACTTGAGGCCCAAGCTATAATTAGGGAGGTCATGATGAAAAAAGTCGCGGTTATTTTATCAGGCTGTGGGTTTTTAGATGGTGCTGAGATCACCGAAGCGATTAGTACGTTGGTCGCGATTGGACAACAGGGCGCGGAGTATGCCTGTTTTGCACCGAACAAGGATGTGGCTGAAACAAATCATCTCACTCAGCAACCCACCGGGCAAAATCGAAACGTGCTGCAAGAAGCTTCTCGTATTGCACGGGGTGAGATTAAGCCATTAGAAGACTTAAAGGCGCAAAACTTTGACGCCCTCGCATTCCCCGGTGGATTTGGAGCTGCGCTGCATTTGTGTGACTTTGCCCAAAAAGGCAGTGGCGGCACCATTGATCCGCAGGTCCTTCGTATCGTGAAAGAATTTCATGAGAGTCGCAAGCCGATCGCCGCGATTTGCATTGCCCCGGCGATTATGGCTCTAGCGTTTGGAGACAAAGGCGTCAATGTGACTATTGGGGATGATCAGGGAACAGCATCAGAAGTTGAAAAAACAGGCGCCAAACATTCCAACTGCGCAGTCGAAAAGTTTGTCGTGGATTCTGCCAACAAAATCATCACCACTCCCGCCTATATGTACGGCACTGCCAAACCCCACCAAATCTTTGAAGGCGTGAGCGGAGCCATTGCCGAACTGATTAAGATGGCGTGAGGGCGAGGTATTTGGGTCTGAACCAAAATGCCGGCAGCTTAGTTCAAAAACCGGAGGGAAGTCTTTTGAGCGATCTTGAAAAAGACCTGGTCCTCACTCAGGAGTTCTGCATTCAAATCAAGCGCGCACTGAGCAATATGAGCATCAGGAGTCGAAACATTGAACCCTTTCGAAAACAAATGTGCGCGAAAACTCCCTACCCGCATCCAGTGCTCCACACTATGCTCACAAAGAGGAAGATCAAGAAGAAAAGATTCTAATCGCCTACGTTGCCGTGTAGTCATTTTTCCACTGAGTAATTCCGCAGCGACAATGGGTGGGAGATAGACACGGCCTTCAGCCAAGGCCTCATCAATCACGGAAGAGCCCGTATGCGCGAAATAAGTTACCCAGCTGGAAGTATCAACGACGAGGGCGCTCACGTGAAACCTGAAGATCAATATCGAGGTTAAGGCGACCCCGAAGACGAGAGGCTTTAGCCAAAGCCGCCCCCCGCTTGACCAAGGACAGTCCCTGCGTGAGTGTTTCCGTCACACCCGCTCCAGATATCCGACAGGCTTCCTCTAAAAGGTCAGCAGGTAAATTGGCCGTCACCCGACGAATTTTCCGTTTTTCATTCATACGAACATACATATCATAGTACATACGGTCAGACAAGTATGGCGGGATAGGGAAAATGATTAAAGAAATTGATGAAAATAGAGACTAGAGAAAATGGGGTTGCATGCACGTCTCTTTGTGTTTTCTCTTGAAACTAACAATTTTACACATTGTCTTACATCAAGGAAATCGTTATCAAAACACAATCGTCCAACTTTCTTCGCGGGCTTGGTCGCGGGTGTATTTCACTCCGTGGACTTTGACGCCTTCTTTATTGAGTAGTGTAATTGTCCCGCCTTTGTTTCCGAGTTGAACGGTTTCCGGTAGCTGAATGGTGATGGTGCCTCCCGCAGAGACAATTCCGCGTGGAATGGCATAGGTGTTTCCACCCCTGTCTTTGATTTTCCATCCTGTCAGATTAATGGATTTGGGAGAGGGATTCAGGAGCGTGACGGTTTCATCTTCTGGTCCGCCGCCGAAGGGATTCACCAAAGCCGGGATAATCAAGATCTCAAAATCCGGTTCGGTTGGGCTGAGTTTCGGGCCAGGACCTGGTGTGGGAATCGTGGCTAAGGGGTGTCCGGTGTGGTCATCCGTATGCCAGCTTTGGAACTGAAAGGCGGTGAAGATGGCGATCCATCGATCTTCGGCTGGAAAATGAATCATCAGTGCGCCGTCTTGCCAGTCACCATTTTGACTGGCGAATCCGCCACTATTCCCCTGATTCATGTGAATGTCGTGAATGCCGTTCCCGGAGTTGAAGTAGAAAATCTTGTCTGGACTGTTAACTTCTGGGCCCCATCGTTCTCCCCAAGCGTAGAGATATGCATCTTGTGATTGAATAGCTCGCCCGATGTAGTGATTGAGTTTGTCATTGAGATCGTTGTTTGGATTGGGGATGTCATGGGGCAAGGTCTTCATCTTTCGTCGATCAAAGAGATTACCTCGAATGAAATCCAACGCCAGGCCATCTTTTTTACGTTCCACCTCAGTGAAGCCTTGTTTGAGCAAAACCAGATCTTCGTTCATGGGGTGTTGAAAGTTTTCATCCACGAAGAAAAGTAAATCCGGCAGATTGAGGGAGGAGCGCACATTAATCGATATTCGAAAGTCTGTTCCTCCGGCGGACACGTATACGTGATAATGAGGGCTACTAAAGTCGCGCTCTTCTTTTCTGGCTTCAGCTTTTCCTTTGAGAATTCCATAATTCTTTAATGCCATTGCCCCCTCCTTGTGATCAAACTGCCGTTTCTAGGCTCGGGTAATTATAAAAGCAAAGACGATGCCAGAGAGGTCAATCATAAAAGGCTTAAGCTGGATTTTTGTAACGTGTTGGATTTAAAGACAATAATGAAATGTTATAAGATCTAACAATTAGCGAGTAGGGGCGTAGCGCGCGCAGGTGTATCTAAACAGATACAGTTGGTGTATCCAATTGTGCAAAGATCCGAATTTTTTGAGTATGAAATCTAATTCAATCAGAGAAAAAGGTTAAGAGAAAATCTGTGTGCTAAAAAATTGGGAAAAACTAAGATCATCCCTGGACGGCTACTATGCCGTCCGGGTGAGGTTGCGAAAATTCGTGTGATTCATTTGAAGTCATTCTAATCTCGGACAGGCTCCTAGTGTAGGGTCTCACTCTGTTTTTATTGTATGGGTGAACGATTCTCCATCGTAATGGCTATGAAGAAAAAGGTCTTCCATGTGCGTCACTTCGAAGTGATGTGAGAAAGCGATTCA
>SMVB01032896.1_pt1 | contig 17065 bp, 9 predicted proteins | sample 2456461 | NCBI WGS metagenome assembly SMVB01 (sample SAMN11095934, study PRJNA526329) | marine sediment metagenome | biome: Marine sediment; feature: Surficial sediment; material: Deep marine sediment; isolation source: Hadal surficial sediment | place: Pacific Ocean | collected 2014-05 | depth 0-1...
AACGGGAGATCGTATTCGGCGATCTGGTTGATCATCGACCGGATGGCGCCGAGCGTCTCGAAGCGCAACGCATTGGATTGCACCAGTGCGTTCTTCGTGAACTCGAGATCCTCCGCCGACAACCCTGCTCGGTACTTGGTCAACTCGTCGCGGAAGATCTCCACCGACTCGAGCGTCGCGTTGGACCGCACTGCCGCTGAGGCCGTGAACGGACCTTTGTGTTGGGACCCGGAAAAACCTGACCGTGCACCATAGGTGTAGCCCTTCTCCTCCCTCAAGATCATGTTGACCCGGCCGTTGAAGCTGCCGCCCAACTTGTAGTTCATGACGGTCGCGGGGTAAAAATCCCCATCGGTGCGTGCCAGCGCGAGGTAGCCTATACGTATTTCGGACTGCCTCGCATTGGGAACGTCCACGAAATACAACTTCGATTCGGTCACGGTAGGCGGATCCGGAAGCTCCGGAAAGCGCACCTCTTTTGCACTCCACCGCTCTCCCAATGAGCCGAACAACTCGATAGCATCCGCTCGTGAGACGTCGCCCACGATCGCCACATATGCCACTGATGGCGAGAAATTCTCTCCGTAGTACGCCTTCATATCGTCCATGGTAATGGATTCTACGGACTCCCTCGTGCCCAGTGTGGAATTCGACAGGATGTGCCCCGAGCCGTATAACAGTTTGCTGTATACTGTTGAAGCGATGGACGCCGGATTCGCGCCGCGCCGGTTGATTGTCTCTATCGTTTCCTTCTTGATACGAGCGAATTCGTCCTCATCCCACCTGGGTTCCAGCAGAATCTCCTCGATGAGCGCATACGTGTCCTCCAGCCTCGATGCAAGCATGTTTGCCTGGATGACGATCGATTGTGGCGAGGTGAACATGTTTAGGAACGTCCCGAGTTCGTCAATCGCCTTCTCCAACTCGAGGGGAGTCCGGTTCGCCGTGCCCTCCATGAGAATATCGGTCATCAGGTTGGCGACACCGACCTTGCTCGGGTCGTCGAGCAGCATGCCGCCACGCAGCGTCAGCGAAATCTGAACCAGCGGCAGCTCTGTGTGCTCTACACCGTAGATGCGCAGCCCGTTTGCATACGAGTGGGACCACACGTCGGGCAGCGTGATTTTCGGCGCAGCGTCCTTGGCAGGCTCTATCGAGCGGTCGAAGGTCGAGGGGAGTTTCTCCATGGGCGCCGACTCCCGGGCCAAATCTACCGTCGGGGCCTGCATCGCCACGATGGACTCCTCGACGACGGCCGCGCGTTCGGAGTTTTCCGCAGCCAACTGCATTCCTCCTCTAGGAACGAAGCTGGTCTCTACGTAAGGCTTGCCCTTGATGTGCTCGTTGTATACTCGCCAGACGTCGTCCGTGGTGACATCCAACGAATTCTGGATGTCCTGAGCTATGAAACCCGCCGACCCAGCGAATTCGTTGTAAGAGGCAAGCTGGAAGGACTTCCCGAGCACGCTGGATATGCCGTTGTAGAAACGGGTTTCCGCAGCAGCCTTGATTCGATTGAGATCGGCCTCGGTAAAACCGTCCTCTTCGAACATCTCCAACGCCGCGAAGACCGCCGCCCCGACATCGTCGAGATCGGTGTTCGGAAACGCTCGAATGCGAATCCTGAACGTGCCGGCGATCTCGTTGCTGCGCTGGGATGCCGACACCGACGGGGTGAGCTTCTGATCTTCTACGAGCACCTTGTACAATGGCGCGTCCTTGCCGTCCGAAAGAAGTCTTCCCAGCATCTGGAGCGCATAGGAGTCTTCGTGAAAGCGCTCCACCGTCGGGAAGACCATAGTCAACTCCGGCGAACGCGCGAAATTGTCTTCGTGAAAGGCGCGGCGCGTTTCGGACAAGGTCACGGGCATAGGCTCCGGATCCGGGACCGGATCGGGAGACGGCAGATCTCCGAAATACTTCTCGATCCATGCCCGTGTCTTTGCAAAGTCAAAGTCACCGGCTACCACGAGGGTCACGTTGTTCGGGCCGTACCATTTCTTGAAGAACGCCCGCACGTCGTCCACAGTCGCGCGCTGCAGGTCCTCGAGCGATCCGATGACTTGCCAATTGTACGGGTGTCCCTCGGGATAGAGTAGCTTGTTGATGACGAAATTGGTGTGACCGTATGGTCGGTTGTCGACACGCTGACGCTTCTCGTTCTGAACGACCTCTTGCTGATTGAGGAACGCCTCCTCCGTCACAGTGCTGAGCACGTAGCCCATGCGATCGGCCTCGAGCCAAAGACTCATCTCGAGCGCGTTCTTCGGAACGATCTCGAAGTAGATGGTTTGGTCGAACGACGTCCCGCCGTTGAGGGTCCCACCCGCCTCCTGGATCTTCTTGAAGAACTGGTCCTGGCCCACATGCTGGGATTCCTGGAACATGATGTGCTCGAACAGGTGCGCGAAGCCTGTTCGGCCCGGCTCCTCCCGGCCCGAGCCGACGTGGTACAGGACCGCAACAGCAGTGATGGGGTCGGAGCGGTCCTCGTGGAGGATGACCTGAAGGCCGTTGTCGAGGGTATAGGCCTCATAGTCGATGGAAAAAGGAGCCTCTGGGGCGCATGACGAGAGTCCCAGGGCCACCAGTCCAAACAACGGCAGAGTGGAGCGATAACGCATGATGCCTCCTTTACAGACAGGAACTGCGGGAAAGACGGCAGGAGAGAAGAATACAGGGGCGGGACGGGGCTCGGGAAGGGAGGAGGGAGGTAGGATTGGGAGGTAGGAGGCGCCAGTCGGGGTGCGGCCCCTCCCACTTCCCACTTCCCACTTCCTACTTCCCACCTCTCACCCTCTTCACCACCATGTCCCCCATCTCCGACGTCGAAATTCCACTCCGGGCGTCGACAGAGGGAACGTCACCACTGCGGAGCAGATCGCCCACGGCGTTCTCCACCCGGTTGGCCGCTGCGGTCTCGCCGAGAAAGTCCAACATCATGGCGACCGCGGATATGGCCCCAAGTGGGCACGCGACGTTCTTCCCGGCATACTTCGGGGCAGATCCGTGGATCGGCTCGAACATCGACGTCGCGCCGGGGTGAATGTTCCCCGAAGCAGCGATCCCCATCCCGCCCTGGAGCATCGCACCGAGATCGGTAATGATATCCCCAAACAGGTTGGTCGTGACGATCACGTCGAACCACTCCGGGTTCTTGATCATCCACATACAGCATGCATCCACGTACGCGTGATCGGTTTCTATATCGGGAAAGTCTTTGGCTACCTGCGCAAACGCGCGGGTCCAAATGTCATGCGGCCGAATGGCGTTGGCCTTGTCGACAAGTGTCAACTTGGCACCGGCGCCGTCTCCTCGTTCCGCCGCCCGCCTCTGGGCCAACTCGAACGCGTACCGTGATGCGCGCTCGCAACCCTTCCAAGTGTACACACCGTTCACTATAGAGACCTCGTCCGGTGTGTTCTTCTTCAGGTGGCCGCCGATCTGTGAATACATCCCTTCGGTGTTCTCCCGGACTACTACAAAGTCGATGTCCTCCGGTCCCTTGTTCTTGAGGGGACACAGATTCGCCGAGTACAGCTTGATCGGGCGCAGATTGATGTAGAGGTCGAGACCGAACCGGAGTCCCAGAATCACAGATCGCTCCACGAGGCCCGGCTCGACGTCCGGGTGCCCTATGGCACCCAAGAGCACGGCATCGAGGGTGCGCCACTCGTCGATAACCGAATCGGGCACCAGCTCCTTTGTTTTGAGGTAGTACTCACTGCTGTACGGGTAATCGACCAGATTCAACTGCAATCCCTCGAGATCCGCGACGGCCTGGAGCACCTTCAACCCCTCGCGGGTCACCTCGGGACCGATGCCGTCGCCGGGGAGCACACCGACGTTGTATGAAGTCATTGATCCTCAATTTATAGTTATTTGAGTGTCTGCCCAGAATCGCACACAACGAGTGAGCGAAATCGGTAGATCGCAATCTAATACTGTGGCAACGCTGTCTGGATCCCTGCCCGTGGTCACTGGCTCCTGGCCGCAGCAGCTCCGTATGATTGACTCCACCACACCGTGGCCGTGGCCACGGCAACCGACACCAGGATCACCGGAACCCCCAACGTCACCGGTGATGTACCCCCCGCGCTGAGGGCGACAGCAAAGAACGTAGTTACGCCGGCCAGGACGGCGTTGAGTAGTCCGATGAATGGCCAACGACGCGCCGACGGTATGATCTGTTCGCTCAACTGGAGACCGAGCACTACCCTTTCCGCAAATCCCGGCGGCGGTGCCAACTGGTCATTGAGGACACCGTGGAGTGTAGCCAATCGCCGCAACTGTTCCTGGCAATCATCGCAAGCCATGACATGGCGCAGCGCATCCTCGGCCTTCCAATCGAGTGCCTCGTTCAACGCAACGAGTGTGTCACTATCCAAGCAACCGTTCATTGCACCCATGCCTCCATTGAGTTTTGCAGTTTCTTGAGCGCGTGGTGCAGAGCCGCTTTCACGGTCCCCTCGGCACAGCCGAGCGCCTCAGCGGTTTCCCGAGTGCTGCGTTGGTACAGCATCCTGAGAACGACGACGTCGCGCTCCCGTTCGGGCAGCTCCATGAGAGCCCGGTTGATCGATTCGTGCAGCGCCGAGTGCTCGGCGTCGAGCTGGGGATCCTGCTGAACCATGGCTGTCGTTTGCGCGGCTGCGCCGGCGAGTTTATGCCGAGACACGCGCCTTTCCACCGCAGCCAGACATACAGTTCGGCTCACGGCGTACAGCCATCCCAACAGCGTTCCCGAACCAACGAACGACTGGCGTTTCTCATACGCCCGGTGCCACATCTCCTGCAGCAGATCGTGGGCGTCGTCCAAATCCGCGGCGAACGGCCGCACAAACGCCAGCAATCGGGGCGAATACTCGTGGACCAAGTGCCGAAACATGGCTTCGTCACCGGCCCGGAAACGCCGGAGGTCATGTTCGGTAAGCAAGCTCAAGTGGTCGCGCCCTCCGTATGCCGTTTCCAGAGTGTAAGCGCCGCAGGCCAACCGAGTCCGAAGACCAGAAGCGTCGGTACGATCAGAATGAAATCCCCGGCGAACGCCACCGGACCTGCCGCGCGCAGCACGATCAGCTCGAAGCTGTTCTCCCCGGCGAGGTACGTCGACATTACCAGAAACAATCCCATCGCCCAGTGCTGCGCTTGCCGTAGGTCGTTGCGCATGGTGAGGCGGGACCAAAATCCTGTGAGAACCCCGATCCACCCAAAGAGCAATGGGAGGGCCGACCCGTCAGTCCGGCGAAGGTAGTCCCAGGCCATGCGATTGGCGTCCAGCCATCCAGCGATTGTATCACCGCCAGGGTTGCTTTGAGCACGCTGCACTGCCGCCCTTATTTCCGTGCGTAGTTGGCCAAGCGTGAGGGTCCCCGTATCCATTGCCCCCGTTCCCGCCGGTTCTCCGGCTTCTGCTAGAGCCCCTTGAACGGCAGGACCAACATAACCGGCCAGCACCAGGGTCAGCACGCAGACCGCTGCCGCTGCCAGCGTGAACTGCACGATGGGCCGAATGGCCGGCCGCTCATCGGGGAGCACCTTGCCGGCCACCGCAAGACCGGCGGGATACGCCGCGAGCACCAGGGCGAGGCCTCCCATCGCCGGGATGTGCGCCAGCAGCGCGCTCATCCCCTGCCCCATCCCCAGCCCCAAGAAGACCAAGAGAAGGATTCCCGTCCACATGCCGAGCCTAGTCCAGAACCGCAGTGCCAAATGCATGATCGTCGCTCCTGTCGTAACCGTGGTGCTGCGTCTACCGAAGAGCGACATGCTCAGCGGTAATTTGGTTTAGTCGGGGCGGCAGTTATCTTCGATCCTTCCCCTGGCCGGAATGCTCGGCTGGAAAACTGGACTTGGTGCAAGATTGAGACTGGTAATCGCATTCACGGGCAGTCGTACGGCACTCCTACGCCTCGCCACAATACTGCTTCCGGCCCTACCAGCGCATGCCGCGTATGCCCAGGACCCGATGCCGTTGACCCGGCTCTCGGGACCCATAGTCCTGGACGGCTTGAGCGACGAGCCGGCGTGGGAGCTGGTTCCAATACTCCCGCTTGTAGTGTACCAACCCACCTTCGGTATGCCCCCTACCGAGCGCACCGAGATTCGCATCGCATACGACGACGAATACTTGTACGTCGCGGGCCGCATGTACGACTCGAACCCCGCGGAAGTGCGGGTCTACTCCTTGTACCGGGATGGGGCCTTTTCCGACGACCTTTTCGCCATCATCCTGGACACATATAACGACCACGAGACCGCATTGTGGTTCACCACCAACCCTGCCGGGGTACGGAGCGATCGCACGATCTCGAACGACGGCGAATTCACCGGCGGGGGCGACCCACGCCGAGTCATGAACTCCGATTGGAACACGTTCTGGGACGTTGCCACGCAACGAAACGACGAGGGTTGGTTCGCCGAGATGCGTATTCCGTTCTCGAGCCTGGGATTCCAGGATGTCGACGGGCGGGTGGTCATGGGGTTGACCGCCTACCGCTGGATTACGCGTAGGCAAGAGCGCCACCTCTTTCCGGCGATTCCGCCAAACTGGAACTTCGGGTTCGCCAAGCCGTCACAAGCACAACGAGTGTCGCTCGAGGGCGTGCACAGCAGTAGGCCGGTCTACATCACTCCCTACGCACTCGGCGGATTGACACGCGCACCGGAGCTGAACGGCTCCCAGTCGGCGTACGACTTCCACAACGACGTCACCAACGAGATCGGCCTAGATGTGAAGTACAACGCCACCGATAACCTCACTCTCGACTTGACGGTCAACACGGATTTCGCGCAAGTGGAGGTGGACGATCAACAGATCAACCTCACCAGGTTTTCACTGTTCTTCCCCGAGAAGAGACAGTTCTTCCAGGAGCGTGCAGCCGTCTTCGAATTCGCTACAGGCGGACAGGGTCGCCTGTTCCACAGCCGGCGCATCGGCCTGAATCAAGGGGAGCCCATCCGAATCCTCGGTGGCGCCAGATTGGTAGGACGGGTTGGCAACACCGATCTTGGCGTGCTCAACATGCAGACGGCAGGCGAAAACGGACTTCCCTACGAGAATTTCGGCGTCGTGCGCGTACGCCGAAAGGTGTTCAACTCCTTCTCTAACGTCGGTGCCATGGCTACCACGCGATTTGCCGACGACGGAACCTACAATGTGGCGGTCGGGGCCGACGCGATCTTTCGGCCGTTTGGCGACGAATATTTCACCATGAAGTGGATTCAGACGTTCGACGACGTGGACGATCCAGGAACGAGCTTTTTCGATGCGAGCCGTTTTCTCGTCCTGTGGCAGCGTCGCAACGACAACGGCTTCGGTTACACTGGAGAATTTGTCCGATCCGGCATCGCCTACGACGCCGGAGTCGGATTCCAACTTCGCAACGATTTCACGTTCATCAACAACGATCTCAAGTACCAATGGTTTCTGGGGAGCACTTCTCCTTTTCGTACCATTTCGATTGAGAATATGGCACAGGCCTATGTGCGCAACGGAGACGAATCCGTTGAATCGGGATCCATCAAACCCTCCTTCAAGATGGAATTCAAGACAGGCGCGCGATTCGAGCTTTCGCTAAACAGCAGTTACGAGAGCGTCCTCGATCCGTTCGTGATTCCCGGAGGCCCGAATATCCCCAGCGGCAACTATTGGTTTCACGAGGGTAAGCTGCGGTATCAGCTGCCGCGTGGCGGGACCAAGAGCGGTGATATCACCCTGGGCGCCGGAAGCTTCTACGACGGTTGGCGCATGAATCTCTCAGCCGGACCTGAATGGAGAATATCGCCACACCTCACGCTGGGAGCCGACTACGAGCTCAATATCATTCGCTTTTCCGAACGGAATGAGTCGCTCGATGCCCATCTCGTCCGCTTCCGCGTTCGGGCGGCCCTCGACATTCACTTCTCCGCTAGTACGTTTGCTCAATACAACAGCGCTGCTGACGAGCTGAGCATGAATGCCCGTTTGCGGTATCACTTTAGCGAGGGAAACGACCTCTGGCTGGTGTACGACGAGGGATTCAACACGGAGCGTGAGGTATTGATGGGCCCGCGCCTGCCCTTTTCCCAGAACCGCACGCTCATGTTGAAATACACGTATACTTTTATTCGGTGAGCAAAGCAACTTGATTCCCTCAACTCCAGTGAGACAACTCATGCCGACCAGTAGACGCGACTTCCTGAAGACCACCGCCGCCGTAGGGGGCGCATTGACCCTCGGTCTCGGCTCGAACGCCTGCGCTCCCAGTACCCCTCGCCCGCTGAGTATTCTTATCCTCGGCGGCACGAACTTCATCGGTCCACACCTGGTCAACAACGCACTCGAACGGGGCCATTCCGTCTCAATCTTCACCAGAGGTAGGACGCAACCCACGATTCACCAGGCTTTGTTCGAACAAGTCGAGCATCTCATCGGTGACCGGAGCGACGATCTCGAAGCGCTCAAGGGAAGGACCTGGGACGCCGTGATCGACAACTCGGGCAGCCACGTCGAATGGACCACCGCCTCCGCTGAACTCTTGAAGGACGCCGCCGACGTCTACATGTACACCTCCTCCACCGGTGTGTATCTGCCCTATCTCGGGCTAGACATCGAAGAGGAAACGGAGCTGGTCCTGGACGATCCGGCAGAGATCCAACCCCGGCCGAGCTACGGCGTGATGAAGTCACTTTCGGAGATCGAAGCGCGAAAGGCCTTCGGTGAGGACAGGGCGATCATCGTTCGACCGACTTACATAGTGGGTCCCGCGGACCCGACCAATCGCTTCCAATACTGGCCCATACGAATCGCTCGCGGCGGCGAGGTGCTCGTGCCCGGAATGGAAAACGATCCTGTGCAATACATCGATGTCCGGGATCTCGTCGAATTCATGATCAGGTTGCTCGAGAACCGGACCGCCGGAACCTTCAACGTCGCAGGTCCTGCGTCACGGCTCGGCATGCATGCCTTCGTGCATGGCGTGCACGAGGCCGTGTCGGGCGAGGTCACGTGGGTCATGGCCGACGACTACGAATTCCTCAGAGAGCATGAAGTACGGTTCGTCATCCCGTGGATCCTGCCCGTTGACAACTACGTGGGGTCGGCACGTATAAACATCGAGCGTGCGAAAGCCGCTGGTTTGACATTCCGGTCGTTAAACCAAACGTGCGTGGACACCCTGGCGTGGTGGAACTCCGACGCGGTCACCGACGAGCGGCGGGAAACTGCCTTCAACAACCCGCGCGGACTCTCGCCACAACGTGAAGCAGACGTCATCGCCGCCTGGAAAGCGCGGCAAGGATGAGCGGTGAGCAGTAGGCGGTGAGCAGGCCACACCACCCAAAGTGGAAGCTTGAAGAGCAGCCTGGTCGCTACTCACCGATCACCGCGGTCCGGACGGGAGATTCTCCTTCAAGTAACGGGTCAACAGCCCGTAGAGATGCCGCGTGGTGCCGCGACCCTCGAAGATGCCGTGGGACCGGTTGGGATACGCCATCATCGTGAAGTGCTTGTTGTGCTCGATGAGGCGATTGATGAGGGCCTCGGTACCCTGGTAGTGCACGTTGTCGTCACCCGTGCCGTGCACAATCAAGAGGTTCCCTCTGAGCTGATTCGCATAGGTGATGGGGGACCCATTGCGGTACCCCTCCACGTTCTCCTGCGGCAAACCCATATACCGCTCCTGGTAGATCGTGTCGTAGTACCGTTGATCCGGCACCGGCGCCACGCTCATTCCGGTGTGATACACGTCGGGGTAGCGGAACATGGCACTCAGCGTACTCGAGCCACCACCGCTCCATCCCCAGACCCCCACCCGGTCGCCATCCACATACGGCCGGTCGGCGATGATGCGCTGGGCGCCGTTCGCCTGGTCCTGTGAAGAGATCGTCCCGATCTCCCCGTACACGATCTTGCGCCAATCCCGTCCCCGGGGAGCCGGCGTGCCGCGATTGTCCATGCTCGCGACGATGTACCCCTGCTCCGTGAGCAGGAAGTGCCACAGTAACCGACTTCCACCCCAGCGGTCCAACACGGTTTGACCCGCCGGCTCGCCGTACACGTAGAAGACAATGGGATATTTCCTCGACGAATCAAAGTTGTGGGGACGCATCATCCACGCGTCCAGTTCCACACCCTCCCCCACATCCACGCGGAAGAATTCCGTCTCCGGGATGTTCAGCGTTGCTAGGCGTTCCCGTAACGGGGCGTTGTCCACCACGGTCCGCACAACTCGGTGATCCGGCAGGCTCACCAACGAGATCACCGGGGGCGTGGCGAATGTGGAGTAGGTGTGAAAAGCCCACCGGCCGTCGGGCGACATCTGGTACCCGTGGGTGCCCGGATCGGCGGGAGATATGCGCTCGGGGCTCCCTCCCCCGGTCAGCCGCACGCGGAAGAGGTATCGTTGTGTGGCGTTGTCGGGCGAGGCCATGTAGTAGAGCCAGCCATCGGCTTCGCTGATCTGCTCGACGCTCATGACATCGGTTTCCGGGGGCGTGATCGCTGTGATGGTCTCCCCGTCACGGGACACGATATACACACGCCGCCACCCGTCTCGCTCGCTCACCCAAGTGAACCGCCCTCCATCGTCGAGCCAGCGCAGGTCGTCGACCACGTCTAGCCAGGCGTCGTCCCTGTCGGTGAATACGGTGCGCACTGCACCAGTCTCCGCCGTGCCGAGAAGGACACGATTGGTGTTCTGCGCGCGGTTCAGATACTGGACGATGATCTCCTCGGAGTTTGCCGCCCACTCCATTCTCGCGATGTAGTTGTTGCGGGGATCCCCCTCGATGGCGAACCACGTCGTGGGACCGCCACCGGCGGAGACCACGCCCACGCGGCCTGCCGAGTTCGTCGTGCCGGCCTTGGGATACTGAATGGGAATGACGAACGAGTACAGGGAATCGGTGTAGTTGATCAGATAGAAATCCCGCACGCCCGACGCGTCGAGCTGCCAGTAGGCGATCCGCGTCCCGTCCGGGCTCCACCGGAAACCATCCCGCAGGGAAAACTCCTCTTCGTAGACCCAGTCGAAGGTGCCGTTGATGATGGTGGTGGACCCGTCGCGGGTGAGCTGGGTGATCCGCCCACTCGTCAGGTCCTCGACGTAAACATTGTTCTGCCGCACGTACCCCACCCGATCACCGTCGGGGGAGAACTTTGCGAACATCAGCGTCGACTCCGGGGCGTCGCCGCCCAACTGTCGCAGACGGCCGACGCCCACGTCCAGCACCCAATAGTCGCCCCTGGTGTTCCGGCGCCACACGCGCCGGGAGTTCGTGAAGATCAGCAGACGGTCGCCGTCGGCAGACCAGGTGTAGTCCTCGATGAGCAGTGGTGTGGCTTGCGTGGGCGGCGTGAGCTGCGCGGCCGATATCATCACCTCGCGGCGTCCACTGCTGGCGTCGTATCGTACGATCTCCAGTACGCCGTCGGCCGCCTGCAAGGGCTCCAGCGTAGTATAGCTCCCGCCCTCGAGCCAACGCGCGGGACCGAAGCGTTCGGGTGCGAACTCGGGAGATGCGAAAATGCGATCGAGTGTGAGGGGCTGGGTCCGTTGGGCCGTCAATTGGACGGGGACGGCAACGGCCAGCGCTAAACAGACATGAAAGAGCCTTTTCATGATCGTGCCACGTGATAAGGGAAGGATTCCAATATCGTGCAGTCTAACCCCCAACGCCGCCACAGGGGGGCAGGGAGCGGGGAGAGGGGAGAGGGGAGAGGGGAGAGGGCCGCACCCGGGACGCAACGCAGCTCACCGTTCCGCCGTCATCATGATCTCGACCAATGCCGCCGTCGACATCAAAGCCGATCCTACGATCGTGATCGGGCGGTTGGGCACGGTCTCCCGGACGATCTGCTCCACGGCTCTCGCAGTCCGGATGTCCGTGATCCAGACGGCCACGTCCACGACGTTGTCGAAACTCATCTCCGCGGCTCGCAAGGTGGCCAGGATGTTGTCCAGTGTCTGGCGTGCCTGCGCCTCGGCGTCGCCGCGGGCGTAGCCGTCCGGACCACGCCCGAGCGTCCCTGCCAGGAACAAGCGATCGCCCACCTGAATCGCCGGCGAAAACGGCCCAGTGGGAGATGGTCCACCCCCAGCGACAACCGCTCGGCGACTCGGATCGTTTACCGCAACGCATTGCACCTCCGTGCGGAACGTCGGGTTCATGAGACGGGCGCGCACCGTCGCGCGAGCTGGGCGTGGAGCGGGAAAGAACGACGCATAGACCTCGCTCATGGCCCGAAAGTCCCGCGCGTCGGAGAGAAACACCTTGCACCCAACCACATCTCCATAATCCATGTCCGCCGCGTCCAGCACGTTCCCGATGTTCTGCATTACCCGTCGGGTCTGGGAGGCTACGTCTCCACCCTCCGGCTGATAAGTCGTGGGATTCCGGCTCGTGGCGCCTGCGATGAATAGCGTGTTTCCCGCAAGGATGCCCCAACTGTACGGCAACCCAGGACTTTGCATCCCCCCGGGCGTGATCACTCGTCGCGAGACCTCGGGTCTGACAGCCACCATGGTGAGCTGTACCAACGCTCCCGGGACCGGTAGGTCGGCCTCGACAGTGGCTCGAGTTGGAGGGTCGTTGGGAAAGTAGGTGCGGTACACCTCGTTCATTGCCTGGAAGTTTCTGGCGTCGGAGAGGAATACGTTGGAACTCACAACGTGCGACAGATCCAGTCCTTCCGAACGCAGCGCAGCGCGGACGTTCTCAAGTGCCTGCCGCACTTGCGCCTCGATGCCATCGGGCAGCTCCTGGGAACCAGGCCGGCGGCCAACCACCCCCGATACGTAAACGAATTCGCCGGCCGACGAGACAGACCAAGAATACATCACTCCGGGGACGGAAGCCCGGTCGCCCACACGGCCGCCGAGGAGAAATGCGCTTGCCAGCAGAAATCCACCGCACGTAGCCGCAACGGATCGATCCATGTGATGAACCCTCCCTCAAGGTGAGCAAGGAGCCGTGAGCGCTGAGCTGTCCTAACCCTCCGAAATGCAGGGGTGGCTGGGGCTTGCCGCTCACTGCTTACCGCTCACGGCCATCCCGGCACGAAAATGGCAGTGACCGGGTGAGTAAGATGCCGGGATATGCGCGGAAACGCGAGTAAAAATGGGTAAGGGCATCGGGAGACGTGAGCCGAAACACCGGAGATCGGGGTTGCGTGACCAGAACCAGACCACCCCCGCGTGGCAAACCTCACAGAGCCCGTGCAAAAGGAAAATGCGGTCGAGGAATGGACCCTCGCCCTTGCAACCTGCTCCCTGCTCCCTGCTCCCGGAAAGGTGACGGGCGTCACATTGGGAACGCGACCTATGTCGTTGCGTCACATGTAGTTGTCCGTACAATATTGAAGGTTCATGTGCTGGCGCAAATGGTCGAGCGGTAGCACAGAGGAAGGAATGGGACAAGAGGATGCTTTGCCAGCGTTGTGGCATCACCATTGAGGGAAACGCCCTGTTCTGCGCCAGTTGTGGGCAGGACCTCGGCGCGACCACGCCTATGGCCGCCATCACCGAGCGGACGGACTTGACCGACCTGGAGATCATCCGGGAAGCGCTCAAGGCCGACTACGACGTCAGGGAGGAGCTGGGTCGTGGGGGCATGGCCATGGTGTTCCGTGCCCGGGAGCTGGAGCTCAAGCGCGACGTGGCGATCAAGGTTCTTCCTTTCTCAAATTCACATGATGCGAAGTTAGTCGAGCGCTTCGCGCAGGAGGCGAGGACGGCGGCCAAGCTCGAGCACCCCAACATCATTTCTATCTACCGGGTGGGCAGGTCTGGCGACGTCATCTATTTCGCCATGCGATTCCTCCGCGGGCCGGCACTTTCGGAATTGATACAACACGCGGCACTCGATCCAAGCGATATCCGGAGAATCATCGTGCAGTCGGCAAGCGGACTGGGCCACGCCCACGAAAACGGGGTGGTCCATCGCGACGTCAAGCCGGATAACATCATGTTCAAGGAATCCGGCGAGGTCGTGGTGTGCGACTTCGGTATTGCGAAGGCCGTCTTCGGCACGCAGTTGACTGGGACCGGGATGGCGATCGGTACGCCGTATTACATGAGTCCAGAGCAAGTTAGGGCGCATCCCGTCGACGGCCGGAGTGATCTCTACTCCCTAGGAGTCGTGGCGTACCAATGTCTCACACGACAAGTTCCGTTTGACGGGGAAGATGCTTTCGCCATCGGTTACAAGCACGTCACGGAAGACGTCCCTGTTCCCCCGCTCAGAACACAAGACCACCGCGAGCTTTTCGAGATCATCAGGAAGATGATGGCGAAGGCCCCAGAGGATCGTTATCAAGATGCCCACGAGCTGATCAAGGATCTTTCTTCGGGAATGGACCCGGCCGGGATGCTCACCGGGCCTGCCGCGGCCGCGGTGTCGTACCCAGGAATGGTGTCGCGTCGTCCGCGACCGTCGCAGGCGAGAACGTTCGCGGCACAAGGGCCGCCACCGACCACACCCAACACACCCATCCCGAGTCCGCCGCATCGAGAAGCGATTGTTGTCGCAGAGAAGAGGAAACGCAGAGGCGGCGTTCTCGTCGGAATGTTTCTGCTTCTGCTCTTTGGCGGTGCCGGCGGAGGCGGGTATCTCTACGTCGAAGGCGCCGGAGGCATCGAGCCGGTCGTGGAACGCCACCCTGCGTTACGCGCCGTGGTATCTAAACTGGCGGCCCTCGGCGTTCCGTTGAAAACAAACGCGGTGGCGGCAGACTCCACGGAAACGGCCGAGCCAACAGGCTCAACAATCCTGGCGACAACGGCGCTGGGAGACTCCACCCTCAACGCCGATTCGACGGTCGCGCTCGATTCAGCAGCGGTAGCTGATTCGATTGCCATCGACTCTACTGGTGCCACGGCCGATTCCGTAGTGGCGCCTGCGGTTCTCGAAGTGACAGCGCCTACCACCGGCCATCTGATCGTCTCCAATCTCGGGTCTGATGCCAGCATGTGGATCAATGGCCGGTCGGTGCGCGGCCTGCGGCACGACCTTGCGCCCGGACAATACGAGCTACGCGTCGTGGCTCCTGGATCCAAACCCTACAAGGCCACCGTGACGCTGGCCGTCGGGGACACTCTGAGGCATCGCGTTCGCATGACCTCGGCACTGCCAGAGAGCCAATGCGAGCTCCTCGACGACAGCTACAACCGCCGCGGCGAATGTTTCGACCAAATGCCGAGGATGCTGGTCGCAACCGTGCTCCCGGTGGGCAGCACCGTTCCTAGGTTCCCGGCGCAGCCTGCTATCCTCGCCATACAGGTGTTCGCTAACGGCAGCCCGGGAGAAGTGCTCATAAAGTCACCGTCCGACGTGCCGGAATTCACACTCCTGGCCATTCAGTTCGCTAGGGGACTCAAGTATCAGCCGGGAACGAAGAACGGCCTGCCGGTGATGGGATGGGTGCAGGTGCCGTTTTATCCGCAGCAGCAGTAGCCTGCTCCCTTCTCCGTAGGCGATGAACGGCTCTTTCTCGAAGACGCAGTCGATCGCTTCTCGTCTGGAATAAGGCCCACGTCACCCGGCGCGGGACATCCCAATCCGAAACGACACTATTCGCGAGGCCCCTCCCGGCCAAGGCGAAGTTGTTGAGTACGACGGAACCCCTACCATCCTACCGCCTTACCACCCCCCGCCTCTGGCCGCATATTCGCCTGTACGAACGAACAGCTCTGGGCCGCTCCGACCAGCCCCGTCCCATCCAAGGAGTCCGACCATGAATGTGCCCCCCGGGTTTTTTCCGTGCGTCGCGGGTCTTCTCGTCCTGGCAATCAGTCCCGTCGCTGCTCAAGACACCACGAGCACGTGGGATGTGACCCTCCCGAGGGGAGACACACGGGAGATCGACTTCACGACCGAGGAGGGCACGTGGATGTCGGTGGACATCTCCCCGGACGGCCGATGGATCGTGTTCGACCTCCTGGCCCACATCTACCGAGTGCCGGCCACCGGCGGCACGGCCGAGGCCCTCACGCAGGAAAGCGGCGTAGCACTCAACTACCATCCTCAGTTCTCGCCTGACGGCCGGTCCATCGCGTTCATCTCCGATCGGGGCGGCCAGAACAACCTCTGGGTGATGGACGCCGACGGCTCCAATCCACGGCAGATCTTCAACAACCTCAACGCCCGGGCCACGGCCCCGAAGTGGATGCCCGACGGCGACTACATCGTCGTGCGACGCCAGTCTGTTGGCGGCGGCGGCGGGCGCGGCGAGGGCGGTCTCTTCATGTACCACCGGGCCGGCGGCGAAGGGGTGAAGCTGGGCGACGACGGGATGAACAGCGCCACGTGGCCGTCCGTGTCCAGCGACGGGCAGTTCGTCTACTTCCAGGAGCGCACACCGGGCCAGATGGTCTCGTGGGCGGTGGAGGGCGGCTTGATCGAGGACGCGCTCGTGCGGGACGTGCTGCAGGGCTCCTACAACATTCGCCGCTACGCCATCGAGACCGGCGAGGTGACGCCGGTGACCAATGGCGAGCCCTCCCGGCAGTACCGCCTCTCTTCGGGTGGCGCCTACGCCGGAGAGATCTCTCCCGACGGCCGGTGGCTGGCGTTCGCGCGACGGATCACCGACGGAACGATCACCTGGAAGGGCCACGAGTTCGGCCCCCGCAGCGCTCTGTGGCTGCGCGATCTCGAGACGGGCGCCGAGCGCATCATCATGGATCCCATCGAGCAGGACATGGCCGAGGGGATGAAGACGCTGCGTGTGCTCCCGGGCTACAGCTGGGACGCCGACGGAGCATCCATAGTGATCTCCCAGGGCGGCAAGCTGCGGCGGCTGTTCGTGGAGTCCGGTGAGGTGGAAACGATTCCGTTCACCGCCCGGGTTCACCGAACCATCTCCGGCCAGGCCTACCAGTCGTTCAACATCTCGGACGAGCCGTTGCGCGTGCAGTACACCCGGTATCACAACGGCTCACCCGACGGGGGTAGCGTCGCATTCCAGGCCATCGGCAAGGTCTACACGATGTCGCTCCCGGGTGGCACACCGCAGCGCCTGACCGATGAAAGCTTTGACGATTTCGAGTACACGCCGGCGTTCTCGCCTGACGGACAGTGGGTC
>SMVB01157852.1_pt1 | contig 17053 bp, 12 predicted proteins | sample 2456461 | NCBI WGS metagenome assembly SMVB01 (sample SAMN11095934, study PRJNA526329) | marine sediment metagenome | biome: Marine sediment; feature: Surficial sediment; material: Deep marine sediment; isolation source: Hadal surficial sediment | place: Pacific Ocean | collected 2014-05 | depth...
ACCAGGTCGAGAACCAATAGGGGCCGAAGGCCCGCTGCCAGAACGAGGTCTGTTCCGGTTCGATGCCCGAATACCAGGCGATGAAATACTCGGCGCCGTAGGCGTAGGCGCAGATCAACGAGGTGAAGAGGATGAACCTCGACATGTTCTCGAAGTGATAATCCGTGATGTATTCCTCGAGCCGAAAGATTCGGCGAACCGGAACCATCACGATGACCACCATCGCGAAGCCACCAAAAATCGCGCCCGCCACGAAATAGGGGGCGAAGATCGTCGCGTGCCAACCCGGAACGATGGACATCGCGAAGTCCCAGGAAACGATCGAGTGGACCGAGAGGACCAGCGGCGTCGCGATGCCCGATAGATGCAGGATCGTGCGGTTATGGGCCTTCCACTGCTTGCCCGAGCCTTGCCAACCGGCGGAGACGATGGTGTAGACCACCTTCTTCCAGCCGACCGCCCGATCGCGAGCGATGGCGATATCGGGGATCAATCCGACGAAGAAGAAGAGCACGGAGATCGTGAGGTAGGTGTTGATCGCGAACACGTCCCAGATCAGCGGGCTCTTGAAGTTCACCCAGAGATATCGTTGGTTCGGATAGGGCAAGAGGAAGTAGAACTTCCAGAGTCGTCCGATATGAATCAAGGGAAAGAGCGCTGCCGTCAAGACGGCGAATACCGTCATCGTCTCCGCACCGCGGTTGATCGCGTTTCGCCACTTCGCCCTGAAGAGGAAAAGGATCGCCGAGATCAAGGTCCCCGCATGGCCGATGCCGATCCAGAAGACGAAGGTGATGATGTACACGCCCCAGAAGACGGGGGCCTGGTAGCCCGCGACACCGAGGCCATAGTAGGTCTGGTAGGTCAAGGCCCCGAGCGCCATCAAGACGCCCGAGACGGAGGCGAGGAAAGCCAACAACCAGGGCCAGTGAAAGCCCTTCGTGACCGCCAGAATGTCGACATTGGTCTGCGAATCCCGCGGCCGGCCCGGGACATTCATCGAATCAGCGACCGCGGACGCGGGCGGCGGTACCATTTAATGAACTCCCTCGTTCTTTTCACGCCGAACCTGCGCGAGGTAGGTGATGGCGGGTCGTGTATTGAGCTCTTGCAGCGCGTGGTACGAACGTTCGTCGCCCTGTTTGGCCTTCAGGGCGGCCACGCTGGCGGTGTCCTTGACATTGCCGAATTCGATGGCACCCGACGGACAAGCCTGCTGGCAGGCCATCACGACCTCGCCGTCCGCGATCTCGCGTCCCTCGTCCTTCGCCGGCTGTCGGGCCGCCGAAATTCGCTGGGCGCAGAAAGTGCATTTCTCCATCACGCCCTGACCGCGAACGGTGACATCGGGATTCAGCATCAAACCGAGCAATCCCGGCCAGTTCAGACGACCGTAGTCGAAGTAGTTGAAGCGCCGAACCTTGTAGACGCAGTTGTTTGCGCAATACCGCGTACCGACGCAACGGTTGTAGATCATCGCGTTGAGGCCTTCGGGCGAGTGGTAGGTCGCGATCACTGGGCAAACCGATTCGCAGGGCGCGGCACCACAATGCTGGCAAAGCATCGGCAGATGTCGCACCTCGTTCAGGCCGAGAATCTCGCCGTCCGGCGTCGGACGACGCTCGGAGCTATCGCGGACATCGTCGTCTCCATCACCGACATAACGTTCGATCCTCAACCACGTCATCTCACGATGGCGAATGGCTTCGATCTCACCCACGATCGTGCCGTTGTTCTCGATATAACAAGCCGCGATACAGGCGCTGCAGCCCGTGCACTTGTCGTTGTCGATCGTCATGCCCCAGCGATAGGGCTGATCCGGATGCGAATCGTTCGCCGCATCGAATGTGAAGGGCGGTCCGTCGAAGTGGTGGCCACCGGCGGCCGCTTCGGCGTGTTCCCCTTCGCCCATCCCTTCGCCGCCGGCCTCTGACGCCTGGGCGGCCGCGACGAAATGGGCCATGCCCCCGGTCTGCGCGAGATCGTAGATCGAAACTTCCGGAGCCAGACCCCGTTTGCGCTGATTGTCGGTCCATTGCGAGAGGGCCAAGCGTCGAAAGCGTCCGGTCTTCGTGACCGTCGCTCGGGTCGACAAATAGGCCTGGCCACCCGCTTCATCGAGTGCGGTCGGCAGGATCGCCGCAACGTTCACGCCCCGCGCGACGCCCGGCTCTCCATCGCCATCCATCGACGCGTAGTGTCCGACGGTATGTCCCTGTCCGATCGGAATCGCAACGATGTCCTCCCGAACGCCGCCGCGCGGGAAAACGGAAACGTCGAAGCTGCCGGTTCCGGTATCGATCGTGAGGACATCACCAAAGACGACGTCGAGTTCTTTGGCCTTCGCGAAGGAAATCTCGGCCCAGGAATTCCAAGAGAGCTTCGTCACTGGATCGGGAATCTCTTGCATCCACGGCAGGGCCGCGCCGCGACCGTCGCCGTAGTAGGAATGCGGGAAGGTCACGAGCGTCAGATCGCCCGAACCCTGCAGGCGTGCCGCACTGGGCCGGAGATTCGCGGCGCTTGCGGCGACCGTGACCTCACGCGTCGGCATCGGCTCGAAGACTCCGCCCCGCGCGAGTGCCTTGCGCCAATTCGTATCCGACCAGTTGGCTTCGACGACACTCTTCCAACTTCCCGACGGGAGCTGGTCGGCCACACCGCCCCCCATCGCGCGCCCCACACTAAGCAGTGTATCCCCGAGAGCCTGGGTGTCGAAGAGCGGTCGCAAGGTCGGCTGCACCAACGAACGAATACCCGGCCGCGGGCTCGCGTCGCCCCAACTCTCCATGGCGGTATGGTCCGGCACGAGCAGATTCGCGACCTCGGTCGTCTCGTCGACGAGCGAGGCGAAGGACACGACGAGTCCGACTTTGGTCAGCGCCTCTTTGAATCCGGCCGACGCGGGCAAGGCGTAAACCGGATTCAGGTCGTGAATCAAGAGACAATCGACGTTGCCGGCCTTCATCTCCGCGATCAGGGCCGTCACGTCCTTGAGGGTCGAGGTCGGCTTGGCGTCCGTCGCCGGAATCTTCAGCTGGCTGCCGACGGCACCGAGCACCACATTCAAGAGCAGGACGGCCGCAGCCGAACCGGCGCCGGCCGTCGTGGACGACGCGATTCCGGGCGGAAGTACAACGGCATGCTTCGCACTAACGAGCTTGTCGACGAGACCGTCGAATACATTGCGTTCGATTTCCGCCGCGGCGATCGCGGCGCTGATATCTGCGCCCGCCAGGGCCGCGCCCGCGGCGTTCGATCCCAAGCGGTCCGAAACGGCCTTGGCCAGAGCCAGGGCCAACAGGCCCTCACTGCCGGGCGCTGTCGCTATCCAATAATCCGCGTTCGAGGCCGTCAGATTCTGACGGGGTCCGATTGAAATCAGTCTTGCACCGCCATCCGAATGGGTCGCGAGATCACGGGTCTTCGAGAATTGTCCAGCGTGCTCGGCCGGCGAGGGCCCGGTGTCCAGGAAGTCGGCGCCGAAGTCCACGATCAGATCGGCACCGGAGATGTCGAATACCGGCACGGCGGAAACACCAAAAACGGCTTCGGAGGCTTCGATCAACGCATGGGGGCCAAAGGGTTCGTAGGTCAAACGGCCGGCGATGCCCGTGGCCGTCACGAATTGATCGATCAAGCCGTCGAGCGACGGGCCCACGGCGCCGCCGAGGATCCAGGTCTTCTGGGGCGCACTCCCGATCTTCGCGACCAGCTTGTTCTTCGCGTCATCCCAGCTCACCGCCTGGAGCGAACCGTCACCGCTGCGGGTGGCGGGGCCTTCGATCCGATCGGGATGATAGGTCCGGCCGAGGCCAACCTGTCCGCGGGCGCAGAGTCGGCCTTGATTGATCGGATGCTCGGGATTGCCCTCGAGCTTGATCGGACGACCTTCTCGCGTCTTGACGTGCAGACCGCAGGCCGCGGGACACTCCATACAGGTCGAGGCGTATACGACCGCGATCCCCGGCGTGATCTCCTCGGGCTGGATCACATAAGGAATCAATTTGTCCACGGGATCACCACAGCCAACCGCTGCTGCGGCACCTGCGGAGAGGCCGACGATCTTCAGGAAGTCACGACGATCGAGCTCGGACATGCAATTTTCCTAATTCTGTCGGTCGGGCTTGAACTCCCGACCGTGATCGCTGGCCGCGGGCTCTCGCCCCGCTGCGGAAGGCGATCAGTTGTGGCAAATCAGGCAGTCCTGGGACGCCTGTTGATGATTCTGTCGATGGCAGTTGATGCACCACCCCATCTCGAGTTTCGCGACCGGAACGAGATGTCCGATATGCGAATCCGGAACGAGATAGAGTTTGTCGATTTCTTCGACCGGCCCGTGGCAGGTCTGACACTGGACGCCCGCCTTGACGTGGCGGTTGTGGCGGAATTGAACGTACTCGGGCAGTCGATGAATCTGGACCCATTCGATCGGTTTCTTCTCCGCCCAGTGTTCCTTCAGGATCCGGATGCCTTCGATCTGATCGTATTCGGCCGGAAACTGCGAATGGCAGCCCATACACACTTCGACGGAGGGGACGCCGGCCGCCTGGGATTCATCCGTTCCCGCATGGCAGTAGAGACAATCGATCTTGAACTCGCCGGCATGATGTTTGTGGCTGAAGGGAATCGGCTGAATGGGCCCCGGCGCTTCGGGATCCCAGGCCTTCACCGCGGATTCACAGGCGTTGGCGGAAGGCCACCGTTTGTCGAACTCGGCGGGAATTTCGATTTCGAGATCGGGGTCCTCGGCCTGACGCAGACGAAGAGCATGGGCATCACACACACTCTTCGCGATCAGGAACTCGCCCCCCGCCGCATGGGCAACGTTGGCTTCATCGCTATCTGCGGCCGGCCATCCCGACCAGAATGCCAGAGCCGAGGCCACGACAAGTGTGACGACAAAGGCCACCTGCGTCATCGAACCGTGCTGAAAACCCCTTCGTCTCGCTTCGCGATGGGAAGGCTCAGTCGATCGCTCTGTCTGTATTCGCTCGGGCATAAACGAGACGCGGCCTCTTCTTCGGCTTCGGCGCGCGACGCAATCGACCGAAATCAGGATGAATCGGCAACCGTCGCCGTTCATCCCCATCGACTGTGCACGCGTTCCATGAACTCTCGAGGCCGAAGCGGTTTCCAACTCGGTCGAGAGGTCGGTTTTGCTTGATGTCTGTCCGTGAATCCGCTCACGAAGTGGCGAGTTTCATCAGCTCGGCCGTTTGGTTACACCGGCCCCTAATCGACGTCAAGCCATCGAGAGCGGAGTATCCTCGCGACGACGAACGCGAGCGCGCAGCGAATGGTTGCAGGCTTGCTCCTCTTCGCCGGATGGCCTCCCCAACCCGCATCCATGCGATGTGCAGCGAATTGCCCCCCACTCAGCCGCGCGAATTCGCAGCCCTCGCAAGCGCCCTATCGGGAGCAGTCCGCGTAGCGAATTGATAGGCTCAACCGTCGTGCCCAGAAGCCACCGGCGCGGCCGGGAGATCCGAGAATGATCGACTTCGAACCGACCGAAGAGCAGGCTCTCATCATCGAGACCGTTCACCAATTCGCTGAAAATGAAATCCGGCCGGTCTGCCGTGAAGCCGACGAGTCGGGGGTCCCGCCCAGCAGTGTGCTCGAGGCGGCCCATGAACTCGGATTGGTGGCCAATGCCTTTCCGGAAGCCCAAGGCGGTGGCGGCGAGCGCTCCGCAGTGACGGGCGTTTTGATCGCCGAAGAACTGGCCTGGGGCGACATGGCGATCGCCTTGGCGATCCTGTCCCCGGGTCTGCTTGGATTTCCCCTCATCGACTTCGGCAGCGAAGCCCAGCGCGACGAAGTGTTGCCCGCGCTGATGGAGGGAGGATTCGTGCCCGGCTCGCTTGCGATCGTCGAGCCCCGATTCGATTTCGATGTCTATCACCCCCAGACGATCGCCAAGGCAGACGGCGACAAGATCCTGCTGGACGGCGTCAAATGCCAGGTGCCCTGGCTGGAGGGTGGCCATCACGTGATCGTCATCGCCGCGACGACCGAAACGCGGAACCGCGAGGAGAGCGCCGGGATGGCGGCCTTCCTCGTGCCTCGCGAAATCGAGGGGCTCACGGTCGCGCCGGAATCGATGATGGGACTCGGAGGCTTGCCGACCGTCGAACTCACCCTTTCGGGTGTCGCCATCCCGAAGAGTGCACGGCTCGACGCACAGGACGCGGATATTCGTCGCATGATCGATCGCGGCCGCGTGGCGTTGGCCGCGACGGGTCTCGGCACGGCGCGGGCCTCTTTCGAGGTCGCGCTGGACTACGCCAAGCAACGCGAGACCTTTGGCCAACCGATCGCGACGCGCCAGGCGATCGCCTTCATGCTCGCCGACATGGCGATCGAGATCGACGGCGCACGCTTGTTGATCTGGGAAGCCGCCGCCGCCCTCGATCGTGGTGAAGACGCGACACGTCTCGCGCGTCTCGCCTCCAGCCAGACCGCGCGCATCGCATTGCAAGTGACCGACGGCGCGGTCCAGGTATTCGGCGGCCACGGATATATCCGCGACTACCTCCCCGAATTGCACCTGCGAAACGTCGCCGGCTTGACCAGCTTCGAAGCACTCACCCTCATCTGAACGCGAAACCTGAACTTCGCAGGAGACCGCCTAACATGGCCATCGACTTCAGCCTGACCGAAGGAAGCAAGATCGCGCAGGAGCACTACCACAACGTGGCCGTGGAGGAGATGCGACCGATCTCCCAGAAATACGATGTCGGCGAACATCAACTGCCCGTCGAATGGGTCGACTATTGGTGGAACGAAGGCCGCAAGGGACCCAAGGAGAAATCCGGAGAGCCGAACGACGGATTCATCACGATTTGTCTCCAGGCCGAAGAACTCTGCTGGGGAGATGCCGGGCTCTACTTGCGCATGCCCACACCCGCACTCGGCGGCTCAGCCGTCACCGCCACGGGAACCAAAGAACAGAAGAAACGCTTCATGTCCGCCTTCCGCGAAGAGGGGGGACATCCGATCTGGGGTGCGATGGCGATCACCGAGCCCCAGGCGGGTTCGGACGCTGCGGCGATCGAAACGACGGCCGACTTCGATCCCGAAACGGAGGAGTGGATCCTCAACGGCACCAAGATCTTCTGCACCGCCGGAGAAGGCGCCTCCCAAGTGGACGGCGGCTTTATCGTCGTCTGGGCCACGATCGACAAGAGTGCCGGGCGCGGCGGTATCAAATCCTTCGTGGTGATGGCCAACACGCCCGGGATGGAACTCATCGGGTGTGAAAAGAAGCTCGGCATTCGCGCCTCCGACACAGCAACGCTTCGCTTCGACAATTGCCGCGTGCCGAAGGAAAATCTGCTCGGGAGCGCGGAGGTGCGGAAAAAGGGTCCGACCCAGAGCGGGGACAAGGGTTTCAAGGGGGCGATGGCCACCTTCGACGCCAGTCGCCCGATCGTCGCCGCGATGGCGACCGGTGTCGGCCGGGCCGCCCTCGATTTCCTCATCGAAGAACTCGCCCGACAGGGCATCGAGATTCGCTACGACACGCCGCCGAGGGAATTGACCGCGATCGAACGGGATGTGATCGAAATGGAGGCCGATCTCCAGGCCGCACGGCTGTTGACCTGGCGCGCCGCCTGGATGATGAACAAGGGGCGACGCAACAACCTCGAAGCGTCGATGGCCAAGGCCAAGGCCGGACTCGCCGTCACGAAGATCACGCAGAAGACGCTGCAGATCCTCGGACCGGTCGGCTATTCAAAGAAGCTGCTGGTCGAAAAGTGGATGCGAGACGCGAAGATCAACGATATCTTCGAAGGCACGCAGCAGATCAACCAGCTGATCGTCGCCCGCCGCATCCTCGACTACCCCTCGGCCATGCTGCGATAAATCCTCCGATCCGGCGTCGATGCCCAGTTTGCTAGATTCTCGACCCCTCCGAACAGAGTGAGAGAACTCCATGCCGATCGACGCCGAACTCCTCGAAATCCTCGTATGCCCCGAATCGCGACAGCCCATGCAGCTCGCCGCCGAATCGATCCTCGAAAGCCTGAATTCCGAGATCGAAGCGGGGCGACTCCGCAACCGTGGCGGCGACGTCGTCGAGAAAAAAATCGAAGAGGCATTGCTTCGAGAAGATGGGAAGATCCTCTACATCATCGAGGACAGCATCCCGATCATGCTGATCGATCAGTCGATCAGACTCGACTGAGTTCGCCCTACTGGCTACTGGGCGAACTCCCGACGCTTCAATTCTTTCACGTACTCCGAGAGTTCGTCGTCCGAGGCGACGACTTTCGATATCTCTTCTTCGAAGCGGACTGTTTCCTCTTTCATCTTGTCGAGGTCGAAGGGGATCCCGAGGTATTGGGAAACCTTGCGCAGCAAGGCGAAGGCACCGCGCGGATTCGGTGTCGCGCTGATGTAATGCGGAAGGCCGGCCCATAACGAGAGCACTTCGATGCCCTCTTCCTGCAATGCGTTCGAAAGGACGCCGACAATTCCCACCGCTCCTTCATAGCTCGTCGGCTCGATCTCGAAGCGGTCGAGCAGGTCTGGATCACTCGAATACCCGGTCACCACGACGGGCTGGGAATAGACGACATCCGCGAGATAGGCGCCGAGGATCAAACATCGTCGTACGCCCATGTCGACTGCCAGCTCGACCACCGCCTCGCAATAGCTTCGCCATCTCATATGCGGCTCGATCCCGAGACCGGTAATGAGTTCGACGCCCTCCTCGGTCACGGCGTACCGGAATTCGTTCGACGGCCATCTGATCGGTCCCGACCGACCCGCCTCGTAGGCCACTTCGGGCCGCAGAACGGTGAAGTCGTAGTAATCATCGGGATCGATGTCGGCCAGGGGCGCGCCGCGCAGCTCGTCATTGACAAAACCAAGTGCCGCCGACGCCGCCTCGCAGGCGTCGTTCCATCCTTCGAAAGCCAACAACAAAGTCGGCTCCCCGAGGATCGGCTGGACATGCATTCGTAGAGAACTCATCGACCCCGATAGGGTGGCACGATCCGGCCACTCTCCACAAGCCAAAAAGACGATTCGGGATAGAAGAGTTTATCGCTCGAATCGATAGCCTTGACCGCGCACGGAAACGATGTGTTTCGGACGGCTGGGATCGCGCTCGAGATAGCGCCGGAGACGAACGATGAAGCTGTCGATCACGCGCGTCTTCGTGTCGGGGCGCAATCCCCAAACTTCCTGCAACAATTCCCCGCGCGTCACCGTTTCTCCCTCACGATCCACCAACGCGCGAAGCAATCCGATCTCGCGAGTGGTCAAAATGACGGTCTCGTTGGGCGTTTCGATCGAAAATCGGTCGAAATGGATGATCGAGGACCCCACGGTGACGTCGGGCAGGGGCTCGTTCGCGGTCTCGACACCATCCCAGCGCCTGCGCCGCAACAGAACCCGTACCCGTGCCAACAACTCCTCGAGTCGAAAGGGTTTCGTCAGGTAGTCGTCCGCACCTTCTTCGAGACCCCGAACGATATCCTGCGCATCGTCTTTGGCCGTCAACATCAGGATCGCCACGAAGTTGCCCGAGGCGCGGGTGCGTCGCGCGACCTCGAACCCGCTCATCTCCGGCAGCATCAGGTCGAGAATGACGAGATCGAAGGGTTGCCCCAGCGCAACCGAATCGGACTCGGCCCCGTCCCGGCGTGACGCTTCGGACTGCGATTGCGTCAAGAAGTTGACGGCGGAACGACCGTCTCCGACGACGACGACTTCGTAGCCCTCCTGTTCGAGGTTGAATTTGATGCCCTCGGCGATGTGGGCCTCGTCCTCCACGACGAGAATTCGACCCTGCTTCGAGGGGTCCCCGGGCATCATGGCGCGTACCGGTCCATTGCTCAGGCCGGCCGCAGAGTCACGACGAATCGGCTGCCTCGCCCCGCCCCTTCGGAGAGCGCAACGATTCGACCCCCGTGTTTTCGAAGCAGCGTACGCACGACGAAGAGACCGAGTCCGAGACCTGAAACTTGACGTTGAACATCTCGACCGGCCCGGTAGAAACGGCGAAAGATCCGGCGCAACTCTTGTTTCGGGATGCCGATGCCCTGATCGGAGATCTCCACACGAACGCGGCCATCGCGGAACTCTTCGACGCCCACCCGAATCCGGACGGGATGATCCGAATATTTGACGGCGTTCTCGAAGAGATTTCGGAAGACCAGGCCCAACTCGGCAGAATCACCGCGCACGAACAACCTTCGAGCCCCGGCGAATTCGATCGATTCCGCGGACAGCTCGTGACGGTCTCTCACTTCCTTGATGTTATTGGCCAGCAGCGCCCGGAGTTCGACCTCGTCCCGCGGTGCCCGCGACCGCAATGTCTCCTCGGCGCGTGCCGCGGACAGGACCTTCGCGACCGTATTTTCGAGACGATCGAGATCCTCACTCATCCGGCCCAGAAATTGCTCGCGTTGGGGCGCTTCGAGTTCGTGCTTTGCAAGCGTCTCGAGACCCAGCCGAAACGAAGCCAGAGGCGTTTTCAACTCGTGGGTCACGGCGTCGATAAACGCGCGCTGGGATTGATTCAATCTCATTTCCAGCACGAGTTTCACAACGAGCCAGACGAGCCCCGCCGCCACGAAGAGGAAGAACAGACTCCCCAGCACGAAGAGCATGCCATCGAGGCGCGACAATCCGCTCTCGACGCCGGAATCGTCCCTCCAGACCAGAATCTGCCAACCGACGGCCAGCGCGACCACCAGAATCATCGAGACGATTCCGATGACCAGCGGACCTCCGATCGAACGACGCGACATGATTCTCCCGACGGGACGACGCCCACTCAAGCCTGCTCTTCGAACGCGTCCAAACACTTCGAACGCGCCCGCCCATCCAGAGCGTACTCGCGCTCCGAGACGTCGTCACGTCGAGACGATCCCACTTCGCTGGCAACGACCCCGGAAAACCGCTTCCCTTGGGCAAGCCAGGCTGAGAGCGACCGTACCGCCACGGATTCGCCTCCCGGCCTCGATCCAAGGAGCCTTCTTGAGCGACGCCCAACCGATTACCGGATGTTCTCCGGGGGACATCGCACCAAACGTCTTTCTCTGCGGCGACCCCGCTCGCGTCGCCCGAATCAGCCAGGCCTGGGACTCGAAACGGGAGGTCTGTCGCGTTCGCGAATTCATCATCGTCACCGGCGAGAAAGACGGGATCGCGGTCTCGGCCGCCTCCCACGGAATCGGCGCACCGGGCACTGCGGTCCTGGTCGAAGAGCTGATCAAGCTCGGCGCAACGACGATGATCCGAATCGGGAATTCGGGCGGCCTCGACCCGGACCTCGAACTCGGCGATCTCGCCATCACGACCGGCAGTGTGCGCGACGATGGCACGAGCAAGACCTACGTCGTCCCCGAATTTCCGGCGGTCGCGGATTGGAGAATCGTCGCCGCCCTCGTCGAAGCAGCCGAAGAGCGCAAGGTCCGTGCGAAAACGGGAATTACCTGGTCGCTCGACGCTTTCTATGCCCGAAACGCGATCGCTGGACCCGACGACAGCTTGCAGAGCATGTCGGTCGGCGGCTATTGGCCGAGCCACCTCGAAGCTCGCTTCCGCGACATGCAGCAGGCGCGAATCCTCAATTGCGAAATGGAAACGGGCATCCTGCTCACGCTGGCCGGGCTCTTCGGAATCCGCGCGGGCGCGATCTGTGTCATATCCGATCGCGCGCCCTGGCCCGGACCGTCCGAGATCGACCTCGATCGGAACATGTCGAGCTGTATCGAGGTGGCCACGGACGCGATGCTTGGGCTCGCTCGGCTCGACGGATAGTTCTTCTCGCGAACGCGAGGCCGGCGCGGCGGGGTGCGGTTTTCGTGAAATAAAGCGCAGGCCCGCAGTCGATCCGCACCCAGCGCCCCACAACAGACGGGCCTCCACCCAACCCCCACCGGTCGCTCTCCGCCGGCCGAGCCATTCACGAAAACCGCACCCCGCCGCTCGGGTCTCGGCTTTCCCGCTCTATCTATTCGGGCACGAGTTCAACCGGAATCGGCATGATATTCCAGGTCAAGATACTGCGATTGTCACTCCGCTCGTAGATCTCTTCCTTGACCAATCTGCGACCGTTCCAGACATAACGTCGAAGCGCCTTGTCATTGTCGCTCGCCACATAGAGTTCCTGAACGCCGTCCCCATCGAGATCGATTGCGATCGTGGCGTGTTCGAAACTGCCCGAGCGCCTGTCGATGGCTCGCTTCCGCCACGGCTTCGTGGGGTCCTCACCGGGCCGCAGCCACCAGATGCCCTTCTGGTAGAGCGCGACCACGATCTCCTTTTTGCCGTCGCCATTGAGGTCGCTGGGTGTCAAGAACCGCCCGAATCGATCGTCGAGTTCCGCGATGACGACTCCCTGATCGGCCGGGGTATCGAATTCGTAGCGCCAGATCTCGGTGCGATGCAAAAGGCCGCTACCCTTCGGATTCTTCTGACCCTCGACGATGACGTAGAGCTCGTCCTTGCCATCCCCATCGATATCGTGCACGAGAATTTCTTTCGCGTGACGCTCGCCGAGATCCGCAACGACCACGCGCCCCTCGTTCTGGCTCGGGCGATAGCGAACGACGTGTCCCGACTGGCTCGAACCGTCGAGTCGATTCGGTTCGGAGGGCGTCGCGTAGATTTCGAGTTCGCCATCGCCGTCCATGTCCCCGAGTTCGATTTCGTGGACGAAGGTGTCCTCTTGACTGTCGATCTCTTCGACCTCGTAGCCGCCATCCTTCGGCCGGATGAGGGCGACGATGCCCTGATCGTGGGTCGCCACCACGATCACGTTCGTTCCGTTGCCGTCGATGTCACCGACCTCGATGTCCCTGATTCGCGAGAATCGCCCGCCGAAATCCTTCTCCCACAAGGTCTGGGAGACGAGCTGTCCGTCCTGCTTCGTCCAGAGCTTGACGATCGCCTTCGAGCCGCCGCCGGTCAAAAGCGCAAGCGTCCCATCGGGCTTCTCGTAGACGAGTGCCTTGTGGAAGACGTTGCTGTCGGAATCGGTCAGCGTCGTCTTGACCCACTCCCCACCGCGCCGCGCGATGAATTCCAGCTCGGCCGCCAAAGGCACGGGCATCCCGGTCTCGCCCGGCTGACGCTCAGCGAATGCGGACAGCCCGAGTACGAGCGCCAGGGGAAGATCGTCCGGCGTGGTCGGCTCGCGGATGAGCGGCTTCGTCGCCGGCGGCGGCGTCTCGGCGGACTTCGGAGCGTCCTCGGCCACGTCTCCACAAGCGACGGAGAGTCCCAACAAAGCGCAGAACGCCAACGCCAGGATGACGAAGCCTCGCGATCCCCCGGTTGAGGTCTCCGGGTCATTGAGGGCGGGCGGACCCGCGGACGATTTCATGGCATCTTTCTCCCGTGTTGCGACCGGACCCATCCAACCCGAGACCCGGCTCGGTGTGTAGCTATCCCCTTCGACACTCGCGCATGCTGCCCCCGGCGTGGTATTCCCTGACTCGCCAGGAACAACGAAATCGGAAGAGAAATCCGAAGCACCGATTGGGAAGGACCCGCTTGTGAGCCAGGGCCAGAAACCAAAGAATGCGGGTCATGGATTGCAGGCCCCCCGGGGAACGCGCGATTTCTATCCCGACGACATGCGGCGTCGAAATTGGCTCTTCGATTGCTTCCGGCGAACCGCCACCCAATTCGGCTTCGAAGAGGTCGATGCGCCAATCCTGGAGCACGCCGAGCTCTTCACCCGAAAGGCCGGCGAGGAGATCGTCGACCAGCTCTACCACTTCGAACTCCACGATCGACATCTCGCGCTTCGCCCGGAAATGACGCCCTCGATCGCGCGCATGGTCATCGCGCAGCAGGGCGGCATGCGACTTCCGATCCGATGGTTCACCGTGACACAGAATTGGCGCTACGAACGCATGACCCGCGGCCGAAGACGCGAGCACTACCAATGGAATATGGATATCTGGGGCGAGCCCGGGGTCGAGGCCGAAGCCGAACTCCTGTCCGCCATGGTCACGGCCTTGGACGCGCTCGGCCTCGCGCGTGGCAAGGTCAAGATCCGCTTGAATAGCCGGGCGCTGCTCGAAGAGTCGCTTCGCGACGGCGTCCTGGCCCGCCGCCCCGAAGCCTTCGAGCCGCTCTGCGTCGTCATCGACAAGATCGACAAGATCGGACCCGCGGACGTCACGGATCTGCTCTGCGACAAACAGGGTGCCGTCGGACTCGATTCGGCGGCCGCGGAGCGCGTCCTCGAAATGCTCAGCGCTCGCTCACTCGCCGATGTCGAAAAATTTGCCGCACCGGAATCGAATGCGTTGAACGATCTGCGCCGCCTCTACGACCTGCTCGACGCCTATGGCATCGCCGACGAAGTGCCCTTCGACGCTTCGGTCGTCCGCGGACTCGCCTACTACACCGGCGTCGTCTTCGAGGCTTTCGACACGGCGGGGACGTTGCGCTCCATCGCCGGAGGCGGACGCTACGACCGACTCGCCGAAACCCTGGGCGGCAAGCCGATTCCGGCCGTGGGCTTCGGATTCGGGGATGCCGTCATCAGCGAACTACTCGAAGACGAAGCGTTGTGGCCACCACTCGCTCGCCGGATCGAGGACGTCGTCTACGCTTTTGGGAAAGAGGAAAAGGCCATCGCGATCCGGGTCGCGAATCGTTTGCGGCGTGCCGGTCGAATCGTCGAACTCTCACTCGGTCAGGCCAGGCTCAAACGCGTGCTCGGGGACGCGGCCCGGAATGGGGCCCAGCGTGTCTACTTGATCGGCGAAGACGAACGAACGCGCGGCGTGGTCAAGGTCAAGGATCTCGCCACGAAGGAAGAGCACGAAGAAAAGCTCGAAGACATCGGAGGCCTTCAATGAGCGAATGGACCCCCCGTCAGAGCGCGGAACTCTACCGGGTCAACGCCTGGGGCGCGGGATATTTCTCGGTGTCGCCGGAAGGCAATATGTTAGTCCATCCCAAATTGACGGACGGCTCGCATATCGATCTACCCAAGCTCGTCAGCGAACTCGGACGACGTGGTTTGCGACGCCCGATCCTGATTCGGTTCTCCGACATTCTCGCGACGCGAATCAAAGGACTCGCGGAAGCCTTCGACGAAGCCATCGCGGAGCACGCCTATACGGGGCGATGGCGCGGCGTATATCCGATCAAGGTCAATCAACAGGCACGGGTCGTCGAGGAAATCATCGAGTTCGGAGCGCCCTATGGGGTCGGGCTCGAAGCGGGAAGCAAACCCGAGCTCCTGATTGCGCTCGCGCTGCTCGACACGCCGGACGCTCTTCTGATCTGCAACGGATACAAGGATCGCGCCTATGTCGAGACCGCTTTGCTCGCGCAACGACTGGGCCGAAACCCGATCATCGTGATCGATCGCTACCGCGAGATCGAGCTCGTGATCAAGGCGGCCGCGGCCCTCGGCATTCGTCCGAAGATCGGCCTGCGCGCACGCCTGACCACGGTTGGCGCGGGGCGATGGGTCGATTCCTCGGGAACCGACTCGAAATTCGGCCTCACCGCAGACGAACTCATCCGCGCGATCGAACGCTTGCGAAGCGAAGACATGATCGATTGCATAGAGCTACTCCATTTCCACATCGGCTCGCAGATCACGACCATTCGTGCGCACAAAGATGCCCTTCGCGAAGCCATGCGAATCTATGTCGGCCTCTACCGTCTGGGCGCCGACTCCCTCCATCTTCTCGATGTCGGCGGCGGTCTGGGCGTCGACTACAGCGGCGCGGGAACCGACGACCCTTCCTCGATGAACTACTCGCAACAGGAATACGTGAACGACGTCGTGTTTGCAGCGGAACAGACCTGTACCGAGGCCTCGATTCCCGCGCCCGACCTCATCACCGAATCGGGTCGCGCTATGGTCGCGCACCATTCGATGCTGATCTTCGACGTCATTGGCGTCAATCGAGAACAGGAACCCCAGAACGTTCAGGCCTGCGAGGAGTCGGATCACCCCGTACTTCACGCGCTCTTCGAGGCGGTCGACGATATCGCGCCCGACAATCTGACCGAGAGCTATCACGATCTCATCCATGGGCGGGACGAGGCCGCCTCGCTCTTTTCGCTGGGTTATCTCGACTTGCGCGGACGCGCGAAATCAGAACAACTCTTTCACTCGGGCTGTGTTCGCATCGGCACCATTCTCGAACAGATCGGAGAAACGCCCGAGGCCCTGGAGGACTTGAACAAACTCCTGACCGATACCTATTTCGGCAATTTTTCGATCTTCCAATCGGCACCCGACGCTTGGGCCGTCAAACAGGTCTTTCCGGTCATGCCGATTCATCGCCTCGACGAGGAGCCGACCCGCCGCGGAATCGTGGCCGATCTCACCTGTGACTCGGACGGTCGATTCGATCGTTTCATCGGCGATGGCGAAGACCAGCCGACGGTGCGCCTCCATTCATGGAATGGCGCTCCGTATCTGCTCGCGGTCTTCCTCGTCGGCGCCTACCAGGAAATCCTCGGCGACCTTCACAACCTGTTCGGAGACACGGACGCGGTCCACGTCCGCCTGGATGGGGATCGTGGCTATTCCGTCGATCACTACGTCGAGGGGGACGATGTGACCGAGGTCCTTTCCTATGTCCAATATGATCGTCGAGACCTCGCCGAGCGTGTTCGTAAATTGATCGAAAGGGCGCTTCGCGACGGCAAGATCAGTCTCGAAGACTCGGCTCTGTTGCGGCGCCGATACGATCAAGGGCTCGCCGACTACACCTATTTGCGCGACGAGCATTAGTTCCTTGGCCAAACGAACGAAAGACGACGTTTGTCGAGTCTACTCCTGGAACATCAACGGAATTCGCGCCGCCACGCGAAAGGGGCTCGACGATTGGATCCGCGGCTGCGGCGCGGAGATCATTGGCCTTCAGGAAGTTCGCGCCGATCTCGACGCGATCCCGCCAGAGATCCTCCGCCTCGATGACTATGAACATCACTACGTCGCTGCCGATCGCAAGGGATATTCGGGCGTTGGGCTGCTCTCGCGACGCAAACCGGACCGCCTCGACACTTCGTTCGGCGAAGATCGATTCGATACGGAAGGCCG
>SMVB01096030.1_pt1 | contig 17050 bp, 19 predicted proteins | sample 2456461 | NCBI WGS metagenome assembly SMVB01 (sample SAMN11095934, study PRJNA526329) | marine sediment metagenome | biome: Marine sediment; feature: Surficial sediment; material: Deep marine sediment; isolation source: Hadal surficial sediment | place: Pacific Ocean | collected 2014-05 | depth...
GGATTCGTCGCTCACGGTACCAGCGATGCCCCCGGTCGTGAACTGAGCCAAGAGAATCGGCGGGACGGCAAATAACGCTAGAAGAATCAGAAAGACGCAGACATATCTCTTCATCGAGTGTCCTCCCTGAATGCTTTATCCAATTGGACAAGGATTTTTGGCTGGTGGGGAAGACGTTCCGTGACAACGAACTTTCTCGGTGCCAGCGGGAAATCTCAGGGCCGGTCGGGAACCGTAGCATTTTGCTCACGAAAGCTCTCAATCAAGAACTATAGATCATTCGGAGCCGCATTGCATCAACTCCCGACAAGGGAAACGCTCTACGAGTGCTGCCGTTGTCGCTTCAGCGATTCGGCTCGCCCCGCGGGCTCACGCGGCCGTCGGCTTCACTAGCTCGAGACCGGTGCTTTCGTCCTGTTGGGCGGGCAGGACGAGCGTCGCTTCGTTCCCGTTGTCGCCGCTCATGTAGAGCTTCGACGAGCCGCCGAAGTGCTCGATCACGGCTTCGACGATGGCCAGTTCCGCAGGCTCGTCATCGGACGCCGCCGATCCGACGTCTGGACGCTCTTGCGCTTGATGCGACACGATGATGTGCACATTTTCCTCGCGCAACTTCGCCGTAACTCGAATGAGGCCGCCGGAGGTAGGCGCCAGGCTATTTTGAGCGCGTCGAACCAAGCCACGGAGAGCGCAGCGAAGCAGAAAGGCATCCGCACGCACGTCCGGAGCGGATGGCTCCCGCGAAATCTCGAGTTGGATTCCCTGGCGCGCCACAGATTCCGCACACTCAGCTCGTAGCCAATTCAGGAGGCCCTCGAGACCTACCCGTCCCAGCGAGACCCGTTGTTTCGTGATAAAGCGTGAGACGCTCTCGCGCAGTTGCTTGGCACGTGCCAGATCGGTGCCGATGCCCAGAAGCTCGCCGAGAAGCCAGTTGGGCGCATCGTCATGTTCGCGAATGCGTCCCACGGCCTCCCAGAGCCGAGCGATGGGCGTTCCGAGCTCCAGGATCGCCCGGTGAACGATCAGCTCCGTCGTCCCGCTGCGCCCAGTCTCTTCGTGCCGCTCCGCGTCTGGCCTCCCGAAAGCGACATCGATCGCCAAAGACAGACCTCTTCCGAGGCGAGACAGATGCGCGAGGGTCTCTTCACTCGGCAAAGGCGCGTCGGCGGACAGATAGAAAGTCAGAAGCCCATGGGTCCTCGCCTGGGTCTTCAGCGGGATGGCGACGAGCGCCGTACAATCGCTTCCGACGCGGTCCAGAACTTCCAACAAAGGGCCCCGTCTCATCCGAAGCGAAAAGCAACGGCGTGCCTTCCTCCATGACGAGTCGGCCGAGCTCGCGTCCGTTCTCGCTCGTCGTCGTCAAAAGGGGCTCTACCACGAGGTTGTAGACCACTACCGTTTCCATCGAGCCGTTGGGTCGAAGCAGCGACAGCGAGCCGCTGTCCGCTTCGATTCCTCCGCCAATGCTTACAACCGCGTCGCGGAGCGCATGCTCGGTGTCGGCACCTTCCAAGAGCTTCTGGGCGACGTCGATGACAGCCCCGATTTCCTCGCAGCGCCGGTTGGCCTTGTCACGGTCCTCTCGAAGCTCCCCGAGCTCCATCGTCAAATTGGCCGCCGCCTCCGCATAGCTTTGTTCCAACGATCCGGTTTGGTTCTCCGCGGAAGCCGAGCTCGTGCTCGCCGAAGTCGAGGAATATGAGTCGACGGGGACCCGCACCGTGATCCCGGACGTCTTTGTGTGCTCGGTCACCGCCTTCGACCCGGGCTTCCAGCCGAAGATGACGTGCATCGATTCACGAGCCCATTCTTTGACCGTTCGAGGGTTCCGGAAGTTCTCGCCGATCTTGTATCGCGTGGTGAGATCCGCCATTGTGCGCTCGAGCGCCGCGGCAAACGTATCCACGACGCCTTCCTCGCGGATCGCAACGGCGGGGAAACTGTCCGAGTGGCGCGAGTTCAACGTCCGCTCCATGGCATCGAGCGGCGTTAGCTCCGGAAGGTCTTGTTTGTTGAACTGAAACACCACAGGAATGCTAGCGGGGTCGAGGCCCTGGGAAAGGAGGTTCTCGTTCATCTCCCGAAAGCTCGAGAGCGTCTCTTCCCATCGATCGGCGGCGGAGTTTGCCACGAAGACGATGGAGTCCGCGCCGCGGAGCAGCATGTCGCGGGTTGCCGCGTAAACGGGCTGCCCCGGTACCGCGACCACTTGGAAGCGCAGGTCGTAGCCACCAAAAGCGGGCGTTTTGACGGGAAGAAGATCCAGCAGAATCGTACGATCCTGCGTCAAGTTCACCGACACGAGCTCGCCGCGGCGCTTTTTATCGGCGAGGCGATGTAACACGACAAGGTTCGTCGTCTTGCCGCCTGCCGCCGGGCCGTAATACAGGATCTTCGTCCGAATGTAGCGTTCGCGGCGGTTGATGTCTACCATGACTCCTCATAACCTTATCGGCCGCGGTGCACTTTTCTGCAGGAGCCGGGCACGAATAAAAGCCAAATGCCCGTTCTTGGGCGGGCCCATATTCCGTTAGGTCAAGAAAGCCAGATCAAGACGTAGGCGGTGGCGAGGCCGATATGCACGATCGCGAAAGGCAGGGCGAGGGTCACGAACTTGAGGAAGGAGACCTCGAGCCCGTGCTTGTGCATGATGGTGACGGCCACCAGGGTCGAAGCCGAGCCGATCGGAGTGAGATTCCCGCCAAGGTTTGCCCCGAAGATGACCGACCACCAGAGTGGTGAGTCCGCGGGCGTTTGAAAGTTCCCCGAAGTGAGGATCTTGGCGAGCATCGCCGATAGCGGAATGTTGTCGGTCACGCTGCTGGCCAGGGCAGCCACAAGGAGCAGAAGCCCGCCACCGACTTTTTCCCCCATCCCGATGATGGGTGCGAATCCTCGCCCGATGAGCTCCAGAACGAGCGCCTCTTCCATGACGTAGATCGTCACGAAGAGAAAGGCGAAGAAAAAAATCAGATCCCAATCGACCGCGCTATAGAAAGTATGGGCTTCGGCCTTGTAGCGGAGCAGCATCACCATGGCGAAGCTCATGGCCACGAAGCCCATGCCCAGCTTCCCAATAGCCCAGCTATCGAAGGAGGCCCCGGCGATGAAGGCGATGAAGAGCACGAGCATGACCGCCCCGAACCAGAAGAACCCTATGCTCTCGATGCCGTCATTCTCGTCGAAGGTAGCGACGCGCTCCGCGGCTTCGGCCTTCTCTTCGGGAGCGAGCCGTTCGATCCCGAATCGCCTGGCGCCGAGCCAAATAGTGATGACGGTGACCACCAGCACATAGGGGCTGGATTTGACGAAGAAATCGACGAACCCGATCCCGGCCGTCGTACCGACGATAATGTTAGGAACGGAAGAGATCAGAGTGAGCAGTCCTCCTACGTTCGTCAGAAGCCCCTCGACGAGCAAGAAGCCCAAGAGCTTGTCGTTTCGCCCGAGCTTGTCGAGCGACACCGCGGTGAGAGAGCCGATGATGATCATCGCCGTGACGTTGTTCAATACCGCGGAGAAAACGGTCGTCATGGCTCCGTAATAGACGAGCAGCAGTAGGGGATCCCCTTTGGAGAGCTTGGTCAGCTTGATAGCGATCCAGGTAAAGAGCCCGGTCTTGCTGGTGACGTCGACGAAGATGCTGGCTCCGAGAATGATGGTAACGACACCCCAATCGATGGCAGAAATGAAGACCGGGAGCTTGACAAAATGGCCGTTGGCAAGCATCACCTCGCCGAAAGGCAAGAGCTCCATGAACGCACCGAGCGTGAGACAGACGATGGCGAAAAACCCGGCGATGACTGATTTCTTCGCGTGCAGTTTCTCTTCCAACGCAAGGCAGAGAACCAAACCGAAGAGAAGGGCAGCGAAGAGAAGGGTTATCGAGAGTGGTACGACTTGCTCGTGCGGCGCGTTGGCGCCGGTTTGGGCGACGGCAAATGTGGCTTCCGGCAACATGGCTTCAGACCATGAGCAGGGGAATCTGGCGAAGCTCGACGGCAAGTGGGAAAGCGAGGCCGTGCATCGCGAGCTGGTCTTCGTCCTTGGTGTTCAGCACTAGAAGCTGGACCGAATGGTCCTCGACGAGCTTCTTGTACTCGGTCAGGTGGTGACCGGTCCGAACCTCGGAATGAACCCGAAGGTCCGACCCCTCTTCCTTCAGCTCCCGCCTGCAGCTTTCGATATAGTCGCGAGGCTCTTTGAGTAGTTGTTTGAGGATTTGCTCCCGAGCGTTGTCCGTATCGATGGAGGGGATCTTCGAGATCACCTCGATGTAGCGCTCGAAGATAGCGTCGTCCTCGATATGTGCGAGAAAGAGATCGCCGCCCTTCTCGGTAAAGCTGGCCGCGTAGCTGACCAGGCGACTATCTCCGACAAGATGATCGGTCACCGCCATGACCACTTCCGTATGCTGCATCGACGCGTCGAAGGCTGAAACGTCGCGTGGGTGCGGAAGGACCATGACGGGGCAGCTCGTCGCCTGAGTAAGGACGTCGAGTCGAGGCCCCAGGCTGTGCGGCCAACGCCAGGCCGCGCTATGCAAGTTCCGGTACGTCACGAGCAGCTCCGGCTTCTCCTGCGCGACGAGTCCGAGAAGCTGCTCGACCGTCTCCGACTGGGCGCGGTCGAGCACGATCCACTCTGGGCCGTCTCCGAGAACCTGCAAGAAAGCACGAACCCTCGCAGCGAGCGTCTTGGCCTCCGCCTCCTCGAGGTCAGTAACAACGGCAATCTTCTGGAAGGAGAGCTCTTGACGTTTGAAGCTGAGCTTCGCCGCCGATTTGAAGACGCTTTCGAATTGGTCGACTTTGATCAAAGCGCTCTCGATACCGACAAGAAATCGGTGCGGTCTTGGATAGGAACAACTTTACCGCCAGATCGGTTCCGACTGCAACCGCGGAACCGCGGAAGCTCCGGCTTACGCCCTCACGCTCACTCGATCGAGCTCGGTTCGACTTATCTCCGCGAAGCTCGGACCGGAAGATTCGCTCTTATGCTCCTGCGATCGTCTTCGATGATGCTGTTCCCGTGCGTTTGTGTTGTGGCCATCGGGATTGGCCCGGGAGATCACCTCGAGGTTCGAAGACTCGAGCCCGTATCGAGCCAACGCCTGGCGTAGCTGAGGAAGAGAGTCCCGAAGTCGAGCTTCCATATCGGCGCTGTCTGGAACGAAACGGGCGTGAACCTCGGAGCCCTTGACTCGGAGAATCACCCGCATGTTCTCCGCGAGCTCGCTTTCTCCCGAAAGGCGCAGTATCAGTTTTTGGCTCGAGCTCGAGGAGGGCTTCGTGCGTGAGCTCTCCTCGAAGGACGAGGATGATTGGGAGCTTTTCTCGAGCGCCGTGGCGTTGCGAGAGCTATCGGCGCCCATCAGCTTGGTCTCGGAGTTAGCGCCCGGCCCGATGGACGAGCTCGAGGGAGCCGGGCTCTTTTGCGCCGAGGAATCGCTGTTCCCCTGCGATTCCGATTGAGACAGAACGTTGGGCAGAAAGAGCGCTCCGAACAGAATGACCAGTCCCTTCGCCGGCCTGCGAGGGCTTCTTGACGTTCCAGACCTCGACTTCGAAGCCTGTCTTTGGCTCCTGGGTTTTCCCTGCTTCTAGAGCCCCTAGCTCCATCTCTTCGAATCCCGGCGAGAGAAGGAGCAGAGCGGTGGTCGTACCTGCGTCCATCGGCTTCTCTTCCTGAGATAGGTCGTCAGGAGTCGCGGCTTCTTCACGCTCGCGCGCACTTTTGAGGACTCGATCCAGTTCCCCGGCGAAACCCGGGGCGTCCGAGACGGGGCTATTTCTCACCACCTCGGAGGCGGGCGCCGAACGTGCTTCGACCGGTGCGATCGGGAGGACGCTCATTGCAAACGGCCTCGATGTTTCCGAGCTGCAAGATCGTCCAGTATCCGTTGCTGGCGGCGGCCCTCTGCTCGCTTCTCCCGAGCATGCTCCTTTTTGAAAAGAACCTCGAGAGTTTTCACTTCCCGGCGAGCCTCGACCATGGCATCCCTACGCTCGTCCAGCTTCTCCTCCATCTCCTGAACACGGGAGCCAAGTGCCACCAGATCGACACCCAGCTTCTGGAGATGGCCGTGCCGTCGGCGCAGCTCATCGGCCGGGACCTCGCTCAGAGTCCTCACGGCCGCTTCCTCCTCGCGCCTTCTTTCGATGCAATACCGAAGCCATATCGTTTCATCACGGCCATAGCTTCTCGATTCCAGCAAAAGAACAGGTGCCTGGCGTCTTGCAGACGACGGCAAAGAGACGCTGTGCTATCGGTGAGGCTGCTATTGAAGGGGAACCCGAAATCGAACAAGAAGAATACAGCCGGCCTCTCGATGAGGTCGAAGAAACGGCTCGTCATTTCGGGGAGGAGATCGCGAAAGACGGGGCTGCAATATTCCAATCCGTAGCTGAAGATGATGTGAGGATCGAAGTCTTCGATCGTCTGGAGGAAATCGTGAACTACCCGACGCCTTTCACCCGGCGTCTTGTGACGATTCTTCTTTGGTGAGCTCATCGATATCGGCCCAGTGTATCTGCCATCCCAAACGCTTCATCGCATGGGCGATCTCGACCATGTTGTGCTTGGCGAAGGACTCCTGGCGGATGAAAACGAAGACTCTCACTAAACGCTCTTCTCGTTAGCGTCCTAGAGGCTGAGCTTCAAAAGGGCTGCCTCGGGGACCGACCCGCCTTCCAACAAAGAGATCACGGTTTGGGCGCGCACTCCATACGTATGCGGCATAACCCGTCGCTTTGTGTCCTCGGCGATACGGAGGCGTCCGGCCTCGTCTTCCCACCACCCGTCCAGCTGCTCGGCCAATTGCTCCGACGTCTCGAAGCTAACCGCGCGGGGCGCGAAGGTTTCGATGTCGGCCCGGTAGGAACAGAGTTGAAAGCTGCCGCAAGCCGACGCTTCCCAGAAACGAGGGTTCAAGTGAGTGGCTACGATGCCCCCTCGATTCGTTTCGCCCCAGTGGCTCCAGAAAGAGTCTCGGTGAATGTTGATGACGATTTCGGCGCCGCGGTAGAAGCGGGCGCAGATCTCCGGGGTGACGAACTGGTCCACATGCTTTCCGTCCGGGCAGAAGGGACGCCAGCCCCGGCCCACCCAAGTGATGCACCGGCCCCACTTTCGTCGCAGCGGTGCGAGAAGCTGAAGGCGATGCTCGAAAGGAGAGCCGAGAACGAGCACGTCGGAGGCGTAAGACTTTCCCTCTTGGCGGAAGCAAGTGTCGTCGTAAGCGAGTGGGAGGAAGGCGGACTCGGAGCGCGCAGCATGGATGGAGACGGTCATGCGATCCACGGTGAACACCCAATCGTAAGCTCTGGCCCAGGAGGTGGACCGCTCCACTTCGTAAGGCTCGTCGAGCAAGTAGACCGCGGTGCGGATCGACAGCTCGCGGTAGAGGGCTATGGTCTCGGTGGGAACCGTACCCCCGTGCACCGCGAAAAGAAGGTCGGGCAGCGACGGTAGGGCGGCGGGGTCGGGAACGTCGGTGTCGTCGACCTCCGTCACTTCATGGCCGAGAGCGCGAAAGGCACGAGAGAAGCCTTCCCAGATGGATCGATTGAAGACCGAGCCTTCCATCCGGACTAGAAGGATGTGCATAGGGCTCTCCCTATCTCACGATCTGTGCCAGGACGTAAAATATTTATGTCGAAGGGTTTACCGCAACCGATCCTCTGTCGAGAGGGCAGTTTTTTCCGATCGGACCTGTCGATCGGTCCATGTCGTCGTTCGCCAGCTTTGCCACGGATGCGGCATTTTTCGGTCGCGATCGGCAAGTCGCTCCAGCACTACCGCCTCACCGAAAAGCTCGGGGCCGGAGGCACGGGGGTCGTCTATCGGGCCACGATACGAAGCTCGGCCGGGACGTGCCGTCACACGAACGCGCCGACCAAATCATCGACGGCAACGGCTGCGTCCGTGTAGAGTCACAGACCAAGGATTCGCCGTAGCTCTCGGTCGAAGCCGTCGCGGTCGGACTTCCGCAGCGATCCAAGTTTCCGTTCGATCATCGAGTGCTTGATAGTTCGAAGGATCCCGGTCACTAGAGAAGGGAAAAGCAGCCCGGCGGCTTCCCAGTCAGCAAGCAGGTGGTCGCCAAAGAGGCGTCGTTCAACATTGCTAGTGATGGCCGAGACGACGACTTCCTGCCTGCCCCGATGGTAGGCAGAGGTGCTGACGACAGCAGTCGGACGGAGCTTCTTGCCGGACTCGTCCGAAAACGTAAAACCGACCAACACAACATCGCCCCGCTTACACTTGAAGGTCGTCATACTTCGAGTCCTTTGGGTTATCCCAAAGTTCTGCTAGTACCGGGTCTGTCTTCGCTGTCAGAGCGAAGATCTCCTCGCCTTCATAGCCTAGATCAACATGGAGCCGCTCCTCGATGGCCTCCAAAACATATTGGCGGATCGTCACGTCCCGACTGGCTGCCGCCAGTCGGAGACGTCGGCGTACTTCCGGTGAGACATCAACGCTGATGCGCGGTCGTTTACCCTGAGAAACTGTAACTCGCGACATGTGTCGCCCCCAACAAAAGTGTGCCACAAAGGATCCATTGTGTCAATAACACGGAAACACCGTATACCCGCCCAACAGAACGTCTCACCAAGCCATCGCATCACCCTTCAGCCTTTGAGAAGGTGCACTATCTCGTGCTCGAGCTGGTCGAGGGGGAGACGCTTGCGGACAAGCTGAGGGGCGGTCCTCTTTCCGTGGAGGAGGCGCTCAGGATTGCGCTGCAAATCGCCGAGGCGCTCGACGCTGCGCACGAGAAAGCTATCATTCACCGGGATCTCAAGCCCGCCAACACCATGGTGACGCCTGATGGTGACGTTATCGTTCTGGATTTCGGCCTCGCGAAAGCCTTCATAGACGACGCGTCGGGCGACGAGTTGGCCGAATCGCCGACGTTGAGCGCGGCGGCCACGCGGGAGGGCGTGATTCTTGGAACGGCTGCTTATATGAGCCCGGAACAAGCGCGGGGGAAGGAGGTCGACAAGCGGACGGACATCTTTTCGTTTGGCGCCGTGCTCTACGAGATGCTGACCGGGCGGCGTGCGTTTCCGGGAGAAGACGTTTCGGAAACGCTGGCGGCGGTCATCAAGACGGAGCCGGACTGGAGCTACTTGCCTGCGAGCACGGATCCAAGGATTCGGGCGCTCTTGCAGGGTTGCCTTCAGAAAAACCGCCGGAAGCGCCGGCGGAACATGGGTGACGTGCTGGCGGAGATTCGTGAGGTGCTGACGAGCGACTCCATTCGGCTCTCCCCGCGAACTGAGCCGACCACTACCAGCCGCACCATTCTTGTGGCGGCCCTCTTCAGCGTGGTTGCCGGCGTGATCGGATGGAGCTTGCGAGCACCGGCACAAAAACCAGTCACACGACTGGAAATGCTCCTACCGCTCAGGGTGGGTCTCGCGCGGCAGCCTGGCGTGGCTATTTCACCAGATGGGACAAACCTTGTCTTCGTCTCCGGTATGGCCGGACCGCTCTACCTGCGTGTCATGGATGAAAAAGAGGCGAAGCTAATCAGCGGTACCGAAGGCGCTCGCGCTCCTTTCTTCTCTCCCGACGGGCAGTGGATCGGCTTCTGGAATCGGGCCGAGCATACATTGAACAAAGTTTCGATCCGGGGTGGCAGCCCGGTGCCCCTTTGCCCTGTGGAAGATTTTACCGGCGCTAGCTGGGGATCGACGGACTCCATTGTCTTCGGGCAGGGAGTTCGGGGGATTTGGCAAGTTTCAGCGGACGGTGGCACGCCCGAGGTTCTGATCGACTTCGATGAGGCCGAAGGCCTGAGCGCCCATCGACCTCAGATGTTGCCGGGCAGGGATGCGGTGCTCTTTGCCCTTGCCAGTGGTGTGGACTGGAACAACGCGTCCATCGTGGTGAAGTCGCTCGATACGGGTCAAAAAACGTGTTGATGGAGCGTGGCTTCGACGCCCGTTACGTTCCTACGGGCCATATCGTCTTTGGCCGTTCGGAGACACTCCTGGCCGTGCCTTTCAATCTCGGCCGGCTCGAGGTTATCGGGGGCCCGGTCCCGGTCATCGAAGACGTGATGGAAACCACCGCCTTGTACGCCACCGGTGGGAGCCATTTTAGTTTCTCGGACACAGGTTCTCTCATATTTCTCTCCGCGGACGTGCTCGCGCAAGCTAGGCTCCTGTGGGTCGACCGCCAGGGAGCCATCGAACAAGTGACAGAGAACAGGGCGGGCTACCGATCGGTGCGGGTCTCCCCAGACGGCCAGCGCCTCGCGGTTGAGATAGAGGATGGGGTTCGACGCACCATCGTCCTCTACGATATCGCCCGCGACGCCTTCTCCCCGTTGACCACAGAGGGGAACAACGCGGCCCCTCAGTGGTCTCCCGACGGACAGTGGGTGGTCTTCATGTCGGACCGAACGGGCAACTGGGACCTCTACCGGAAGCGGGCGGACTTCAGTGGCCGTTCAGAGCATCTTCTCGCCAAGGATCACCGGCAGTCGCCGGTGGGCTTCTCGCCGGACGGCCAACTGCTTCTCTTCATCGACGAGCACCCGACGAACCTCAATGATATCTGGGTCCTCCCTCTCGACGGAGATCAGGAGCCCTGGCCGTTTCTCGAAACTCCTTTGTACGACACGCTGCCCGATCTATCACCTGACGGTCGGTGGCTTGCCTATCAGCAACGAGACTACCTGGGAGGAAGCGAGATCTACGTGCAGGCCTTTCCCAACCCGGGAGCAAAATGGCAGATCTCGACCGACGGGGGGGTAGCGCCATTATGGTCACCGGACGGACGCGAGCTCTTCTACAGCAACGGCGGCCAGACCGTGAGTGTGACCGTGGATACGACTTCCGAATTCACAGCGGGAACGCCGAGACCACTCTTTCGGAGTCCTGTGGGCTCCGGATACGGATACGACCGGCATATCACACCGGACGGTGAGCGCTTTGTGTGGGCCGCGTTCGACGACGAGGCGGCAGTCCTGCGAGGGCGGCAACTGCACGTCGTCCTCAACTGGTTCGACGAGCTGGAGCGGCTGGTTCCGACGAACTAGACTGCATCGCTCCTCCCGAAAAAAATCAAAAAAATACTTGACAGGTTTCGCGCGACAAAATGGCTCGCGTTGCCGTCGTGTCTTGAAACAGCGCTCATGAACGCAGCATCGGTCATTGCAGCGCTCGCATCGGACATTTTGACTTTCGTGTCGACGCGTCAAGTGGCGAATGTTTCGCGGCGTTTCCCTCAGCTACTCGTAGCGCTAGCCGAGAGTCACGTCAGCCTCACGGTCGCAGCCCTTCTGGTACCTCACCTCACTGAGGAAAATGTCGAAAAGCTCCTCTCCGATTGCGCTGGACAGCTGGGATGAAGCGCAGAGAGACCGAGGAATACGTCGTGGCATTTAGGCCGAAGCCCGTCTTCGAGCCATCGATCCGCAAGCGCCCTGCATCTCCGGTACAGGTGGAGCCGCCGCCATCGACATCAACGTTACCGTCGCCTCCGCCCGTCGAGACGCCGAAGAGCTCCCCAACTATTCTGCAGCCCGCCCGCCCGGCGGTCCACAACTTTCGCTTTTCCGCCAACCAAGATTTCAAGGATAAGTTCGAGCGTCTAGCCAAAGTCGTGGGCGTCGAGAACGCGCCGAAGCACATGGCCGAGATTTTGGAGAAGGCACTCGACATCGCGCTCGAAAAGAAAGACCCGAAGAAGAAGCTCGAGCGGCGGAGAAAAAGACAGCACGGTGCAACGGCACCATCTCGTTCAAACGAGATGGGCAAGAAAGACGAACCAGCCAAGTCTCGCTATGTTGCCTCCGAAATTTTGGAGCGCGTCCACGAACGTGACGGCTACCAATGTGTATAAAGATCGATGAAAGGCGCCGGTCTCGGTCGCCATGAGGCCGTTCGAGCACCGCATCATCCTTCACCCTTTGAGCAGGTTGGCGAGTCCCTCGAAAAGAGAAGCAAGGCTCTGGGCAGCCGCAGGAGGAGCTTCGATGCGCAAGCCACCCTCCGGCGTCGACGTGACTTTGATCTGCGAGAAGAGTTCGCGGATTTGCTCGGGCGAGGAGGCGCCCGGGACGCCCACGGCGGGGGCGGCGGCGTCTTTCGCTTCGTCACCGGACTCGTCGGCGGCATCCAGGATCTGCTCGAGCTCACGCTCCATCGCGCGGTCGTCGTCGCCGGCACCCTCCGGCTCGGCAGGGGGCGCGTCGACCGGCGCCGCAATGCGGGCGACGTTCGAGATAAATGTGCCTGAGTGCTCGAATCGGACGGCGTCGCTCGTGCCGTCGAACAGTCCCTCGAAAAGAGCGCGCTTGTTGGCAACGAGCTTCGCGATCCGGGACTCGATGCAGTCCTGTGCCACCAGGTTGTAGACATCGATCGGTTGACTTTGCCCCAGCCGGTGGATGCGGCCGACGCGCTGCTCGATCACGGCCGGGTTCCAGGGCACCTCGACGTTGATACAGCAAGTAGCAGCCCGCTGCAGATTCAGTCCTACCCCGCCGGCATCGGATGCAAACAGCACTCTGGTCTGCGGATCGTCGTGGAAGTCCACCAGGTTGCGGGTCCGCTGTCTCTGGCTCTCTTTTCCGGTGAAGAATACGGCTTTGACTCCATGGTCGGCGAGAAGGCTTCGCACAGCCCAGTGGGCCAGCTGCAACATGCGTCGCCATTGACTGAAGACCACGACCTTTCTTTCTTGTTCGAGTGCGACGCGGACGAGAATCTCGCGGAGCTCGATGAGCTTGGGGGTGGAAAGACTGCTCAGGAAAGTTTCGTCCGCCGTGAGTCGGGAGATTCCCGGCCACAATTCCGTGAATCTCAACTGGGCCAGACCATTGGCGATGATGCGCTGAGTGGTCAAGAGGCTCATCAACCGTAGAAACTCCGCCTGAGTCAGGGGTCTTTTCTTGCTTCTGCGCAAGATCGCTGCTATCGGCTGGATGAGGTTGTCGTGCTCATCGCGCTGTTCGGGGGTCAACTCGACGGGGACGATCGTATCGGTCCTTGCGGGAAGCTGGCTCAGGACCTCGCTCCGTCTCCTGCGAATCATACAATGAGCCAGCCGCTGTCGGAGCGTATCCAAGTTGCGAACGCCGACCACTTCCTTGGCGCCATCGGCAAAGACCGAGTGCCAGGGCTCGAGCCTCCATTTCGGCTCCAGCGCCTGATCGTCGACCCAGTCCATGATGGATGCTAGTTCCTCCAACCGGTTCTCCATGGGTGTCCCGGTGAGCACCAACCGATAGGGGGGACGCAGCTGCTTGACATAGGTCGCCGTCTTGGTCGCCCAGTTCTTGATCCTCTGGGCCTCGTCGAGGACGATCAGTTCCGGGTTCCAGTCCTGGATCACGGGAAGATCTCGCAAGAGCTGCTCGTAGTTGACGACCAGAAAGCCTTTCTGCTGCGCGGCGTAGCCTGCCCGTCGCTGTTCCGGGGATCCTTCGATGATTTGGACGGGGGCATCGGCGAAGGTATGCCATTCGCGCTGCCACTGAAACTTCAAGCTCGCGGGCACAATGATAAGACCGCGCCGGACCCTCCGCACGCTCCAAAGCGCCTGACATATGACGATGGCCTGTACGGTCTTGCCCAATCCCATGTCGTCGGCGAGAAGCAACCTCCCCTCGGCGAGAAACTTCTCGATTCCGTCGACTTGGTATGGGTATAGCGTGCCCTTGAAGGACGCGATGCTCCGTTTTAGCGCCCGGTGTTTCCGCCTGTCCGCAACCCTCCGGACGAGATTACGATGGTCCTGATGGAGCAGCGCGTCCAGTGCAGGCTCTGAGTACAGGCGGTCGCTCTTCGCCGAGCGGATAAACGCCGCGAGATCTTCGACCAGGCGGAGTCGCGTTCGAGGATCGTGCTCGTAGCTTTCGGCGATGCGCCAGCCATGTTGCGTCTCTGGTCCGAACCACTTCTTGGCGCGACGAAGCGCGTCCTTCGCGGGTAGCTTCTCCCCGTCGCCAGGCAAGAGACGGACACGCTCGAGCCAATCGCCACGACCCTTTAGCGGGCGCAGGGGATCCCAAGTGAGCTTCCAGGCGCCGTCTGCGTGTGGAGTGGATGACAGTGCCTTGTCGAGCTTGCGCGACCGCATGGCGAGCGCATCGACAACGGTGAGCAAATGCTTGCACAGTCCAAGAGAGTTTCTGAGGAAGTCTGGACAATCGCAGCTTCCCTGCAGGGGCTGAAGGCAAGTGAGGAGAGTTCTGTAAGGGCGGGCCTGCTCTCGGGAGCGTCGCGTCGTGTAGATCCCGAAGGGCTGTCTTCCGGCCGGCCGCGTCGCAACTCGAAGTCCGTCCTTCTGCGCGAACTCGAACCGGCGGAGCGCCGCCTCCATGGCCGCCCTTCGCACCGGCCAGTCCGAACCGTCGTAGATTGCGAGAACGTGCCGGACCAACAACTCCGGAGGGATGGCGCCCGTCTTCTTGTACGCCAGATCGAGAAGGGTGCGATAGGCCTCCGTTTCTGCCTTTTCGTCCACTCGCCGTCCTCTTACGTGAATATTCGCTTTCGAGACTTGCAACGTTTCGAAGGCGGGGAGTATATCAGGGTGTTCAGCGTCCGACTCTATGAACTCAGAAGTCAGGAAAGGAACAGGGTCCCCTGCTTCAAATAGTGGAATCATCAGCAAATCGCCAGCGCGCACCCAAGCGATGGTTTCTCCGTCGCGAGACCACTCGAAGTGGTCTGTCTACTTCTCAGGTCAGTTGGCCACTCGAGGCGCCCACGGGAACGAGCTCTTCGTCTCCGAGTGCGAAGTAGGCGCCAATATCCGAGGCAACCGCTTCGGGATTCACGCCGTAATATTCATGGATCTTCTCTCTCCCGCCATAGGTGTAGCAATAGCCTCGGTCGAAAGGCAATCCAAGACGTTTCACGGGCAAGGCGATCTCGCGATCGTTGAGGATCTCCAGGATGTAGGAGCCGAATCCACCGGGAAGGAAATGCTCTTCCAACGTAATCACCTTCCCGCTGTTCTTGATAACCTCCGCCAGATCATCTTCGTTGGTTGGGAGGCGGTACACGTCGATGACGCCGAGATCGATGCCTTTCTTCCTCAGGGTGTCGGACACGCCCATGGCCGTGTGTGTCATGAATCCGGTTGAAATGATGCACCCGTCCTTTCCTTCCCCGAGCACGGCAAACCCGTTTTGGAAGTCCGGAGTCTTCTCATAGAGGTCGGGGCAAGGCATGCGATCCAGTCTCACGTAGTCCCTTTCTAGTTTCTCTTGTCTTTAGGCAGTCAGTTCCCGTTCTATCTTGACGTCCAACATTCCTTGGATATGTGCCAGAGTTTTTTCTCCGAATCTCGCTCTTACCATCCGCTGGTACTGGTCGTTCTCCAAATACCGGTAAAAGGCTTCGTCTCTAAACTCGAGCACTTTCGCGGGCGCAAGGTGTGTGGTCGACATCGGCTGCGTATCCCGGCTGAGTTGTGAGAACGCATTCCAGTTCTCGGGCAGGCCCCCCGTTTGCTGACTGGCGAGATCGTAGAGGCGCGATCCGGGCAGAGCCATGACGGTGTAGAAATTGGAAAACTCGCAGTTCAAATCCATGGCCAGTCTCAGCGTGTCTTCCATCGTTTCGAGCGTGTCCTCGGGAAGCCCAAACATGTAATTCCCCAGGACGAAAATGTCCTGTTGCTGCATCGCTCTAACTACGGATTTGATGTCTCCCTTGATCTTCTTGTTCACGTCGTCTCGGACCGCTTTGTTACCTGACTCGATCCCGAGACAAATCCAGTTCACTCCAGCCTTCTTCATTTTCTTCAGCAAGGAAGTCGGGACGGTATCCGGCCTTGCATAGACCCAAAAGTTCAAATCCCGATTCCGTTCTATGACCATGTCGCAGAAGCGCTCCACTCTCTTGGGAGAGAGAATGAACAGCTCGTCATCGAAACGTATGTTCCGAACCCCCTTATCCGCCAAAAGGTCGAGCCACGAAAGCACCTTTTCCAAGGACCAATAGCGCGCTCTCGGCTGACCGAAGACCGAATTGATACAGCAGTAGTGGCACGAGAAAGGACAACCGAGCGACGTATTCAAGGCCACATTTCTCGATCACCCGGTACCGCTTTCTCCTTCCAGGCGGCTCGCCATGTGACTCTGGATAACCGCGTAGATCTCCTTCATCAAAGGATCCTCCTGGACACCCGAGAACACTCTCGCCAACCTCTCCTCATCCATTGGTTGTAGAGGCGCGAGATCCAGGCCATCGGGCGCTTCGTCCGTCGGTCCCTCGATCTCAACGCTTCTAATTCCCCAACTCTTGAGAAGGCGAAGGTGTCGATCAGAAAGGACGGTCCCGGCGGGGAGAAGAAGTTGCCCTTTCTCGTTGATGACCGGACGGGTGACCCGCAGGCCCGCCTCTGCCTCTTCGATGAGTAGGGTTCCCACAATCTTATGGGTGCGGCTCTTTTGAAACCAAGAGAATTGCTCATTTTCCCAGTGATCTAGGCGGACAACGATCCCTCCAGGTACGGCTGAGCGGAGGATAACGGAGTTTGGCATAGTCGCGGCCCTCGGACGACGTCAACTTTTGGCTGGACAATCGGCTCTGCATTCGCTACGGTACTTGTGGCGAGGAAGGATATGGGCACAAGCGGAGCAAGCTTCAGTGGCAGGCGATTCAGAGCGTCGGAGCTGAGCCTGATCAGAGAGGTCGTCGTGAGCTGTGACGGGCTGAGCCGGATGGAGTTGGCCCGCACGGTGTGCGAGCTTCTGGATTGGAAGAGGCCCAACGGAAACTTGAAAGCGCGGGAGTGCAGGGAGTTTCTCGAACGGCTAGAAGGAGAAGGTCACCTCGAGCTACCGGAGAAACGCCCGGGCAAGCCGATCGGGACACGAACCCGAATACCGCACACCGAGCGTGGTGATCCGGCTGAGACGTTAGAGGGGGAGCTGGGCGACATCCGGCCGGTGGTCTTGGAAGTGGTGCGGAGTGGCGAGCAGCGTCTTTTGTTCCGTGAGCTGGTGGGTCGGCATCACTATCTTGGCCACGCGGTTCCCTTCGGCGCTCAACTGCGCTACCTGGTCTAC
>SMVB01359326.1_pt1 | contig 17050 bp, 13 predicted proteins | sample 2456461 | NCBI WGS metagenome assembly SMVB01 (sample SAMN11095934, study PRJNA526329) | marine sediment metagenome | biome: Marine sediment; feature: Surficial sediment; material: Deep marine sediment; isolation source: Hadal surficial sediment | place: Pacific Ocean | collected 2014-05 | depth...
CATGTCCTTTTGCATTTGCTGCTGGCTTTCCTTGAGCGCCGTGACATCCACCTGCAGTGCCTTGACATCTTTCTTTGTGCTTGCCAGGGCGGGCATTGCAATTCCCAACACGAGCAGGCTGGTAATCAATAACGACGCTTTCAGTGCGCTGGATTTTTCCATTATTACTCCCGGATTATTGTGCTTTGCACCATTATCAGTGGTTAAACACCTTAGCAAATAAAATTGATGAGAGGAAATACCTGAGGGTCTACTTGATGAATCCCGCCAGGACGAACAGTTCCGATGAAAGTTCCGGTAAGCTTGAGCCGCGGATCAATCGCATGAGATGGGTCATGGGCAAGGCCTCGGCGATGATCTGGAAGGGCCTGGGTATGCCGTCGAAGGAATTTCATGCCAAATACGACCGGTATGGTGTATGTTCTACCGGCTATTGTAGAAAACTGGATTGAGGAGAATTCATGACCTGCAGCTTAACAATGACCCTATTATCAGAACACCAGGAAGGCGAGTGTGGTGATGACTGGAAATACGAAGTGGCTGTGAAGGTTTTCAGCGAAGACCTTAAAGGTGAGGGCGTGATCTCCGTTCCAAAACACAAGCTGTCCGTTCACTCGGTTGAGAAGCCACACGGTCAGCCCGGTCCGATCAATGTATTCACCGGCGACTGCAACCACGAACTGCTGCTGAAACTTCATCTCAAAGCTACAGAAATTGACCTGTTCATGAACGATGTTGGCAAGGCCAGCATGGAGTTCAAGTTGGCCTGTCCGCGGCTTGCCGGTGGCAAGGTATCAAGGGAAATTGAGATTTCTGCCGGTGTCCGGGAGGCTCCGGCATTTCTGAACAAACACTCAGTATTTTCCGTACAAGTCCGGTTCGATCTGGTCTGTGAATGAGACAAACTGCAGCTATCATCCGATAAAGCGTATTTGGTTCGCAGGTACAGCGGCTACAATGGCCGGATGAAATTCCGAATGATTTTCAAGAGTCAGCGACGGCTGTTCTGGGTCCTGCACCTGAGCGGCTGGTTTGCGTGGGGCTTGATTGTCAAATACGGCTTCACCAGGGCGATGCTTGAGGAAATCGCACCCGGATACTTTGTTTACGTGATGGTGATCTCGGCCATCGGCATGGTGATTTCACTTGGTTTGAGGTTTGTCTACCGATACTTGTGGAATCGGCCGGCCTGGATACGCGGGCTTGCTTTCGTGTGCGGTTGCGGGGCGGCGGGATATCTTTGGTTGACTTCCCGTTCCTATATTTTCTTCCGCTGGATTGAAAGTCGTAAGGACATGGAGGAATGGCTTGATAGATTGGGATCTGCAGCGGAGTTGTATCAAAAGGTTTCGTTCCTGGAATCCCATGTACCCAGCATCACCGTCATGGTGGCCTGGAGCGTGCTCTATTTTGCCATCAAGTATTACCAGGTTTTCCAGGAGGTCCAGAAAAGTGCCCTGAGATCGGCAGCGATGGCACATGAAGCGCAGTTGAAAATGCTTCGCTATCAGCTTAACCCGCACTTCCTTTTTAATACCCTGAACGCGATCTCCACGCTGGTACTCGAGCAGCAGACGGAATTGGCCAACCGTATGGTGACCAAGTTATCCAGCTTCCTGCGTTATTCTCTGGATAACGACCCGTTGCAGAAAATCACTCTGGCGCAGGAGTTGGATGCTCTCATGCTCTACCTGGACATAGAAAAGGTTCGATTTGAGGATCGTCTGAAGCTGGAGCTGGACATTGCGGATGAGGCGCGTGCGGCCCTTATCCCGAGCCTGTTGTTGCAACCGCTGGTTGAGAATGCCATTAAATATGGAATCGCACAGTTGGAACAAGGCGGGCGCCTGCGCATTGCGGCCCGGGTATTTGCCGGTGAGTTATTATTGGAACTCAGTGATAATGGCCCGGGGGTCGAACTGGTGAACGGCCAGATACCCGATGCAAGCGGGGTGGGGTTGCGCAACACCCGGGAACGCCTGGTGGAATTGTACGGCCATCAACATTCATTCCGCTTGAGTAAAACAGAGCCACACGGCCTGACCGTAAACATCCGCATCCCCTTCGAAGCGTAGGGTGGGCAACGGAGTTGCCCACCCTACGTTGAATACGGCTAAACTGCTGTGATGCCCTTGGTTGAACATTCGAATCTGCCTACATTTTCACACTTGCGCGAGCTTGGTCATGAGGTATTGTCGCTTGACCGTGCCGTTCACCAGGATATCCGCGAGTTACATATTGGGTTTTTGAATATGATGCCGGATGCGGCACTTGTTGCGACCGAACGTCAATTTATCCGACTGGTAGGGGGGTGCAACCGGATTGCACAATTTTTCGTGTACCCTTTTTCCCTACCCGGGCTGCCGCGCGATGAAGCGACCCTTGAGTACATCGGGCGTTATTACAGTAATTTCGACAAACTGAAAGAGTCGGGTCTGGATGCCCTGATCATTACCGGCGCCAATGTCGCCAACCCGGCGCTTGAGCAGGAGCCCTTTTGGGAACCATTGATTGATGTCGTAAGCTGGGCAAGAGACAACGTGGCGTCTACCCTGTGTTCCTGCCTGGCAACCCATGCAATACTGAAGCATTTGCATGGCATTGAGAGACAGCCCTTGCCTGAAAAACGCTGGGGTGTATACAGTCACCGCATCTGTGAGCCTGCTCATCCCCTTCTGCGAGAAATCAACACCCGCTTTGATGTTCCCCATTCACGTTACAACGAGATTTCCCGTGCGCAATTGGAAAATGCCGGTCTCACCATCCTGGCTGAAAGTGAGGAGGGCGGTGTGCACTTGGCTGTCAGCCCGGATCAGTTCCGTATGGTCTATTTTCAGGGGCACCCGGAGTTCGACAGCAACAGCCTGTTGAAGGAATACAAACGTGAAGTTCTGCGGTATGCCCACGGAGAGCTGAAAGAACCACCTCCTTTTCCGAAGAACTATTTCTCCGTAAATGCCGGTAAACTCGCCAATCGATTGCTTGAGCAGGCGGTGCGGGCTGTAGGCGCTGGAGAGCCTGTACCCGATATGCCGGAAGAAGAACTGGCCCGGGAACTGGATAACACCTGGGGCGATACGGCCAAGGCCATAATCAACAATTGGCTGGGGCTGGTTTACAAGCTCACCAACCTCGATCGCCGGAAACAGCTCATGCCCGGTGTTGACCCGGACGACCCTCTTAATCTGAAGACCGGGAGCAGGTGACAAGTTCACCGCATTTCCTAAGTGGTGGGTAGATGCGCCGGAGTCTAAAACCTCGGCGCAACGGCGCACGCAGTGGGATGATCTGGGAAAAAATATTTCAGAACTTGGTGTAATGGCTGGTCGCACGCCGGACAACTTGCTAGGATGTCTCCCCCCAATATACTGAATTACACGGAAGCAGGCATGTTTGAAAAACGTAAAAACAGCAAGCAGGGTAGCCCACAGATCAAGGAGGCTCTCGCGATACGAGAGGATCCGCCTGTCACTGCACAGGGACAATCTTCCAACGCCAATACGGCAGTGATCGGCTTGGGCATAGAAATTACCGGTGATGTTAGCTGCAGAACGGCGATGAAAATCAATGGACAGATCAAGGGTAAAATTGTCCAGAGTTCACATGACGTAGAAGTCGGTGAATCCGGCAAAGTCAGTGCCGGTATTTCCGCAAAGACGGTGACGATTTCCGGCACTGTAGAAGGGAATATTGTCGGCAAGGAAAAAGTGTTGATTTCCAAGTCCGGGAAGGTGAGGGGAAATATCATGGCACCCCGTGTGCAATTGGAAGATGGTGCGCTTTTCAGGGGAAGCATCGAAATGAACCCTGTGGCAGCAGAGAAGCCGGCTGCCCCTGTCGTCAGCAAAAGCACAGGAAATACGAGCCGGGCAAACCCTTCAATCAAGGTTTCTGGCAATGCGACCGGGAATTCCCCGGTGAAAAGCCCGGCTAGAAAGGAACCTGGCCTGACGCTTAAAAGTGGCTGAAAGCCGACCCTTGACCACCAGGGAGGCTTTGACGCCAGATTTCCATAAGCTTGCTACCCGTGCGAGCTAAGGCCTGTTAATACTTTGGCAACAGATGTCGATATGAATACGCCTGCTTCATCAGCTGTGCGTGGCATGGTTACCCAGCCGAGCAAGTTGTTTGCGTCTCTGTTTCGCTCGCTGGACACGGAGCGACGCTTGACGATTCTGGATGTGGGTGCGGCACTGCCGGAGACGGTCGAGTTCTTCTCCCGTTTCAAGTGCCGAATTCACTTTATCGACTTGTTTTCTGAGCCATTGATTAGGGAATTACAGCAGGTCTCCAACCCCAAAGAATTACACCAGCAGTTCGAAAAACTGTTGCAGCTTCCAGCCGGAACCCAATTGGATATTTGCCTGCTATGGGATCTGCTCTGTTACCTGGACGATCCGGCCCTGCGTGCTTTCAATAATGTATTACAGCCCTATATGCACAACGAAACACGGGCGCATGGTTTCGGCGTTCACCACCTGGCAATACGGCTGGAAAACAAGCAGTACGGGATCCTGGATGAAAACTCTTTGAGCGTAAGACTCAGGGATTCGAAACAACTGACGACCCACCCTCATTCTCAAATCGAAATGCACGAAATGCTGACTTGCTTTGATTTTGAGCGTGGGCTTTTACTGCCTGACGGCAAACTCGAATTATTGCTTAAGGCCAGGGACGATATCCTGGGATCTTGAAAGAGAAATCATATTTTAGTCATGAGGGTATGATGAAAACAGTAAATTTATTTTATGAATTCATGATATTACACTTGTAATGTCAGGTGAAATCGTTTATTAATAAGGCCGCGTGATCCTACCAGACACGAGAAATATTGCAGTCATTGCACTGCCTTCGGAAACGGAACTTCCGGGGACGTTCATTAAGGATGATTTATTAAGAACCGCACTTTAAGAAAGCGGGCTGATCATTGGGCAAATAATGGATTCTTCGAGGAGATACCTGCTGCAGGCCGAGATCGAGTATTGGCACGAAATGGTACGCCTCAATCATCGTATCGTATCAAAAACAGCTTTAGAAGAAATGAAATCCTGCCTGAAAAAAGCAGTCCGGGATCTGCATTCACCGAATTTTGTGGGGCAACGGATCGCAGCTTGATTCCGGGGCTCACGCCCTGATCAATTCACGAGTTCCTGCCATGTATAAAATGTCAGTGCTACGCGGGTCCGCTTTTGCCGGCCTGCTTTTTTTTGCCTTGTTGATTCCAGGCCAGTCACAGTCTGCACCGGTCAGCGCCGGCAGTTTCCCTTTGAAATTCAATAACGCGGACGGCAAGGTGCTGGTCCAACAGCCCATCATCAGTAGCTGGGAAAATTTCAGGGTTTTGACCGGAACCCTGCCACTGGAAGTCACTCCGGCGGGGCGCTCCGCATGGCTTGGTTCGCTGTCATTTGAAGCCGAAACCTCGGTTCATTTTGATCGCCGCCGGGTAAGCTTGCACAATCTGCGTCTATCCGATGTAGGAGCTGAAAGCGGGCCTGCTGCAGCGGACGTGCTTCAACTGGTGCGCAAAGCCCTGAGCAGCGGGAAAAAAGACGTATCGCTGAACTACTTGTTGAGGGCACTGCCCGACGATTTCCAGATTCCAGGAGAATCAAAAGCGCCACCCCGGCTTAATTTTTCACCACCCCGCATCATCGTCTCCAACAAAGCGGTGGAATTGCTGCTGATTGATGGCCCGCCCTCGATGGCTGTGATTGAAAATACCCAGTTGGAATTCGTGGTCAATACCGACAAGGATATCTTCCATCATAAGGAAAGTGATACGTGGTATGTGCTGGATAATGGAAGTTGGTTGTCCAACAATATGCTGTCCAGTGGAGACTGGTTCAGCACCACGGAACTGCCCGAAGACTTCCTGACTCTTCAGTACAATTCCAACTGGCCACAAGTCATCGATGCAATGCCGCCGAGCAAGCCTCGGAAGCCGGCGCTTCCGTTCATCATCAGCTACGAGCCAACCGAGTTGATCGGGGTGGAAGGCGACGCGATTTTCGAGGAAATTCCCGGTACCGTATTGCGCTTTGTGAAGAATACCAGCAGTGATGTATTCTTTTTAGCAGACCGCTATTACCTTTTGGTTTCCGGTCGCTGGTTCTCTACCAAGAACTTGAAACGGCGGTGGTCCGCAGTTAAAAAGTTGCCCGATGTTTTCGCGCACATCCCACCGGATCACGAGAAGTCCTATGTATTGTCTTCCATACCCGGAACACGGGAGGCACGTGTGGCTGTGATCGAGGCGGCCATTCCTCGCACTACCGAGTACAGCATGGATGCGGGCAATGGCGTGGAAGTACCCTATGCGGGTGAACCGAGTTTCGTGGAAATCCAGGGAACCGTGCTGCGCAGGGCCGAAAACACACCCTACCAGGTCATCATGCACAACAATTTTTACTACCTGTGTCACGATGGCGCCTGGTATTCATCCACCCGGGCGCAAGGGCCGTGGAAATTTGCCACCGAGGTGCCGGAAGCCATCTACACGATTCCACCAACAGACCCGGCCTACAATGTCACCTTCGTCCGCCTGGACACTTTTGATGACAGCAGTAACAAGGTGGCCTACTCCTATACGATGGGCTATCGGCGGACGTATTCGACGGGCTATTCCATGGTCTACGGCACCGGTTGGCATCACCCCGGCGTCGTCCTGCAAAGCGCTCATGGTTATCCCAGTTACTGGCGTTACCCCTACAGTTATGGTTATGGTGCCCGCTATCACCCGAGTTACGGTGCTTACGGCTATCGTGGTTACTACGGCTACAACCACCCGTATGGTTATAGCCACTCGGCAATCTACCGGATAGATAAGCAGAAAACGGACTGGGAATGGGACCTCGATGGCGGCAAGCGGCGCGTCTACGACTACGGCCCTCGAAATTACGTGGGTTCAGGCCGCTACATCATGCCGGACGGGAGCAAGTACACCGGAGAAGTCCGGGAATAAGCAGCAAATCCCGGGGGCCCCTGATGTAATATGATTGGGGCAAGTCGGTTTGATTTAACAATTGGCCTCAATTGCTGTGCCGGCCGGGCGGCATGCATGTCCGGCGCATGGCGAACAGGAGAGTTTCTTAAATGCCTCTTATTCAAAAGCACCCTTATCCCCGTGCAATGACAAAAATTTTCGCCGGAGGATTATGGGTAATGAGCCTGGTAGCCTGTGGCCCGGGCAACGAATCTGCAGGCCAGGCCCCGGCACCGGAAGTCCTGGTGACACAGGCCGAGCGCCGGGATGTGCAACTTACTCTGGATATGGTGGGCACCACCCTGGGCATGCAGGATGTGCCGATCAGGGCGCGTGTCGAAGGATTTCTGGAAACGATGGAATTCCAGGAAGGCACCTTTGTGAAAAAGGGCGACCAGCTTTACACCATCGATCCGCAGCCGTTCCAGGCCAAGCTGGTTCAGGCGCAAAGTCAGTTAGCGGCCGCCCACACGACCCTGGCCAAAAGCAAGGCCGATCTGGAGCGGATCCGTCCCCTGGCTGAAATGAAAGCGGTCAGTGAACAGGACCTGGACGCCGCCGTGGCACAGGAAGCCGCTGCGCGTGCCGGAGTCCGCGCCAATGAGGCGGTGGTGGACCTGGCCGAGATCGAATTGGGTTATTCACGCATCATGGCGCCGATCGACGGGCTGATTGGGCTGACCAAAGCCAGGCCCGGTGAATTCGTCGGACGTGAGCCCAACCCGGTGGTACTCAACACTTTGTCTAATATTGACCCCATTCGTGTCCGTTTTTCAATTTCCGAACGCGAATACCTGATCATGGCCCGGACCTACATGGCCAGAAATCCCGCTGCGGAACGCGGCAAAAAAGGTCGAAACACGCGTTCAGCACGGGGGCGCGACCTGGTGTTGATCCTGGCTGACGGTAGCGAACATCCGCACAAAGGCGAGGTGATCGCATCCGCCCAGTCCATTGATATGGAGACGGGCACCTACACCATTGAGGCTGCTTTTTCGAATCCTAATAAAGTGCTGTTGCCCGGACAATTTGCCCGGGTGAGAGCTTTGTACGAAGTGTTGTCGGATGTGGTGGTCATTCCACGCCAAGCGGTATCGGAATTACAGGGCCTGTTTCGCGTCTACGTGGTCAACAGCAGTAACGTGGTCGAAGTAAAGGCTGTGATATTGGGGCCGGAAACCGGTAATTATATTGTCGTTGAAGAAGGACTCGATGCGGGTGAGAGCGTGATTGTTGAGGGCCTGCAGAAAGTCCGGCGGGGTGTAACAGTCCGGCCGGAGCAGTTCGAACCGGCACAGATCAGTCCGGAGCCAAAGTAGCCCGCCATGGCTGAATTTTTCGTCAACCGCCCGATTGTCGCGATGGTCATTGCGATCATCATCGTGATCCTTGGCCTGGTCTCCATGCAATCACTTCCTGTTGCTCAGTACCCGGACATCACACCGCCGGAAGTGGGTGTTACCGCTATCTATACCGGCGCTAACGCGGAAGTGGTTGAGCAGTCGGTTGCCACTCCGCTGGAGCAAAAGGTCAACGGCGTCGAAAACATGATTTACATGAAGTCGGTCAACGCCAATGACGGCAGCGTCAATCTGACGGTTTCCTTCGAAGTGGGCTCCGATCTGGACATGTCCAACGTGCTGGTGCAAAACCGGGTCTCAGAGGCACAGGCGAGCATTCCGGAAGAGGTCAAGCGCCTGGGCATCACGGTCAAGAAGAAGCTGTCGTTCCCTTTGATGCTGGTCACCCTGTACTCGCCCAACGCTACTTATGACCAGGACTTCCAGAGCAATTATCTGACCATCAACATCCTGGATTCCATTGCCCGGATCAAGGGTGTGGGGCAGGCCAGTGTGCTCGGTGGCAGTGAGTACGCGATGCGTGTATGGGTCAAGCCCGACCAACTGGCCAAACTGAACCTGACGGTTCCCGATATCACCGGGGCCATCCAGGAGCAAAATGTCATCGCACCTGCCGGCCAGATCGGCGGGCCACCGGCTGTGCCGGGAACGATGTTTACTTATCAGGTGCGCACCCAGGGACGTCTCTCGACAGCAGAAGAATTCGGTAATGTGATCGTGCGCTCGAATCCGGACGGTTCCCAGGTACGCATCAAGGATGTCGCCCGGGTTGAACTCGGCACCCAGAATTACAATGCGATCAGCCGGCTCAACGGCGACCCGGCTTCCATCCTTGCAATCTACCAGTTGCCCGGCGCTAACGGACTGGAACTGGCTGAAGAAATCGTGGCGGCGATGGATGAAATGTCGAGCGATTTTCCAGATGACTTGAAATACATGGTTTCGCTGGATACGACCCTGGCGATCACCGAGGGCATCAAAGAAATCGTCATAACCCTGTTCCAGGCGATGGCGCTGGTTATTTTGGTGGTCTTCATTTTCCTTCAAAACCTGCGGGCGACGCTGATTCCTTCGCTGGCAGTTCCGGTCTCGTTGATTGGTACGTTTGCGGTTTTTCCCCTGCTCGGCTTTTCCATTAACACGCTTTCATTGCTGGGTCTGGTGCTGGCCATCGGCATCGTGGTGGACGATGCGATCGTTGTGGTCGAGGCAGTCACCAAAAAATTGGAAGATGGTCTGAAACCAAAGCAGGCGACGATCGCGGCCATGAAGGAGGTTTCCGGCCCTATCGTTGCAACTTCGCTGGCCCTGATTGCTGTCTTTGTGCCGGTTGCCGCCATGGGGGGCATTACCGGAAGGCTTTACCAGCAGTTTGCGATAACCATCGCAATTTCAGTGGCAATTTCCTCGATTAATGCGCTTACCTTAAGCCCGGCACTATGCGCGATGCTGTTGCGGCCGCCGTCAGAGCAGAAGGAAAGCTGGCTGCAGCCGTTTTTCAACGGGTTCAACAACGCCTTTAGCCGCGTGACCGGCAGCTACATGAAAATCGCCACTCTGTTCTCGCGCAAACTGATCCTGAGTGGTGCTGCACTACTGGTAATGACCCTGGCAATGGGCGGATTGTTCGGGTTGGTACCCGGTGGTTTTGTTCCCGAGGAAGACCAGGGCTATTTCCTGGTGAACGTGCAGTTACCGGATGCTGCTTCGCTGGAACGCACAGACAGGGTGACGCGAAAAGTAGAGGAATTACTCATTAGCACACCCGGTGTTGAATCGGTTACTTCTATTGGTGGTTACAGCCTGTTGACCGCATCGTTATCACCCAATAATGCGTTCTTTTTCGTATCGCTCAGACACTGGGGCGAACGTAGCGGCAGCGACCTGCACGTCAATGCGATCATCGCCAGGATCAACCGGCAGCTTGCCCTGGGAATACCTGAGGCCATTGCCTTTGCCTTTGGACCACCTGCCATCCCGGGCCTGGGTACCGGTTCAGGATTCAGCATGATGTTGCAGGACAGGGGTGGCAACACGCCCCAGTACCTGGCCCGCCAGGCCCAGATTTTCATGCAGGCGGCGAGGGAACGTCCCGAGATCGGTAACGTGATCTCGACATTCCGTGCCAATGTTCCGCAGATCTATGCGGACGTCAACAACGATTTGGTGTTGAAACTGGGCGTTTCACCGGCCGACGTCAATACCACTTTAGGCGCATTCCTGGGTGGGGCCTACGTGAACGATTTCAACCGCTTTGGTAGATTGTTCAAGGTTTATGTTCAGGCCGAGCCGGAATATCGTTCCAATGCGGACGATATCCGGTTTTTCTTTGTCAGGGGTCAGCAGGGGCAGGTCGTGCCCCTGTCCGCATTAATCACCATGACTCCGACACACGGCCCTGAGTACACCAACCGTTTCAATCTTTATCGTGCGGCTGAACTGACGGGCACCCCGGCGCCGGGCTTCAGCTCAAACCAGGCGCTGGATGCGTTGGAGGATGTCGCCAGCAGCGTTTTACCCACTGACATGACTTATGCCTGGAATGCCATGAGTTTCCAGGAACGTGAGGCGGCCGGTTCCGGCGCGCTGGTGTTTGGCCTGGCGCTGTTGTTCGTGTTCCTGATCCTGGCGGCTCAATATGAAAGTTGGTCTCTGCCGCTGGGCGTGTTACTGGGTACTCCCATCGCCATTTTCGGGGCGATGCTGGGTTTGTGGCTGGCCGGACTGTTCCTGCCCGGATACCAGAACAACGTTTTTGCACAGATCGGCCTGGTGATGTTGATCGGTATGGCGGCCAAAAATGCCATCCTGATTATTGAATTTGCCAAGCTGAAATCAGAACAGGGCATGTCCGCACTGGATGCCGCTCTGGCCGCAGCACGGGATCGTTTTCGTCCCATCCTGATGACGGCGTTTTCCTTCGTGCTGGGCGTGACGCCCCTGCTGTTTGCCAGTGGCGCCGGGGCCGAGGCTCGTAAAGTTATGGGCATGACGGTATTTTCCGGCATGCTGGTGGCTACCGTGATTGGCGTCTTGATCATTCCGGCCCTGTACGTGATGGTGAGCGGCGGTAGCAAGACTGGGTCGGGTGATCAGCCACCGCTTGCGGAAGATGACGGGCAAACTGTTGGGGAAAGCGCTGGTACGGAGCAACATCAGTGAAATTGTTTTGTTCGCGAGGGGCATTTTTCCTGCTGGTGCTGATTCTATCGGCATGTGCGATGGGCCCGGACTACGAAAAACCGGAAGTGCCGGTTCCGGATGCATTCCAGCAACCAATCATACCGGGCGCTTCCATCGCCAATCTCAAATGGTGGGAGCTGTTCCACAACGAAGAACTGACCCGCCTGATTGAGGCGGCGCTGATCAACAACAAGGAAATGGCCATTGCAATGGCGCGGATCGAGGAAGCCCGGGCAACGCTTGGTTTCGTGCGCGCCGACCAGTTCCCGAATCTTGATGGCACTGCCGGAGCGACTCGGGGAAACCTCATTCCCGGCGCAGGCCTGCCCGGGAGTATCAATGAAACCTTCGTGCTGGCCGCAAACCTCAGTTTTGAACTGGACTTGTGGGGCAAGTTGCGCCGGTCCACCGAAGCGGCCCGCGCCGAACTGTTGGCGACGGTAGAAGCGCGCAACGTGGTCACCATCACGCTCATCTCGGATGTGGCCAGTGTCTACCTGTTGTTGCTGGACCTGGATGAGCGGGTCAGCATCGCACACAGGACCGTGAAAACACGGCAGGATTCCCTGGATATCATCCAGGCACGATTCGACCACGGCACCGTCCCGCTGATCGATGTGAACCAGGCCCAGATTGAACTGGCTGATGCGGCCGCACAACTGGCGGCACTGAAGCGTGAAGGTCAGAGGGCCGAGAACCTGCTTGGTGTGCTGCTGGGACAGAATCCCGGGCCGATCATTCGTACGCGGGGTAATGAAGACACGCTGTTCCCACCCGAAATACCTGCGGGTCTTCCGTCCGAGTTGCTGGAGCGTCGCCCCGATGTGCGCCAGGCTTCGCAGCAACTGGCTGCACAGACCGCACGCATCGGCGTGGCCGAGGCCCTCCGTTTTCCTTCCCTGAGCCTGACCGGGACCTTTGGCCTGGCCAGCACCGATCTGAATAATTTCTTCTCCGGCGACAATCAGGCCTGGGGCCTGAGCGCCAACTTGCTGGGTCCGATTTTCGATGCCGGTCGCAACAAATCCCGGGTCGAGGCAGAGCGTGCACGAACCGTGCAATTGCTGAACAATTACGAACTCGTTGTATTGCGCGCTTTTCAGGAAGTCGAGGATTCCCTGATTGACATCAGCACCTATCGTGACGAAGCTCACGCACGTGACCGTCAGGTAGTGGCGGCACGCAGCGCTTCGAAACTGTCTCTTGCCCGCTACAACGGTGGCGTGACGTCTTATCTGGAGGTACTGGAATCCGACCGCTCCCTGTTCCGCGCTGAATTGCTGTCCTCGTCCACCTCAAGACAGCAACTGGTTGCCATCATCAGCCTGTACAAGGCTCTGGGTGGCGGCTGGCTCACAGAGGAGGAGACTGTAGCGGTACAGGCAGAGTCTGTAGCAAGCGACCCGTGACCGGTACGAGAATACTCCGGTACCTTGCGGAAAATTGAAGCTGTGTAAGTGCGGATTCGAAATTGGATTCAGGGTTGTGATATCGCCTGCCATCGATTGCTGGATGAGGTGATCACTATGGCGGATGGCCTGCAGAGGGTCTTTTACCGGAACCAGGGATAAGGAATGAAGTAAGCTTTAAGGTAATAGCCGGCGACTGGAGATAATTAAAAATGACAACTGCAGTTAGCCCTTCTTCGGGCACTGGCTGGCAACGGCGCCACACGGTTGTTCTGCTCTGTTTTCTAAGCACCTTCATTTGTTACATCGACCGGGTGAATATTTCTGTTGCGATCATTCCGATGGCAGAAGAGTTCGGTTGGTCGGATACGCAGCGCGGCCTGGTCCTGTCGTCATTTTTCGCCGGTTACCTGGTAACCCAGGTGCTGGGAGGGTGGTTGGCCCAGAGGCTGGGCGGCAAGGCCGTACTGGGTTTCGGGGTTTTGTGGTGGTCGGCATTCACCATCATCACGCCCCTGTCCGCATTTACTTCTTTTCCGGTTTTGATCGCCGCCCGCATCGCCATGGGGCTGGGCGAGGGTGTCGCTTTTCCTTCCGTGTACCACATGTTCGGGCGCTGGGTGCCGGCACGAGAACGCTCGCGTGCTGTTGCCTTCAACCTGGCGGCCATACCAGCGGGAACACTGACGGCCATCATAATCACGCCTTACCTTGCGGTGGAATACGGCTGGCCGTCCGTATTTTACCTATTCGGTGGAGTGGGGGTGATTTGGCTTGCCTTCTGGTGGTTGCTGGTGGTCGACAAACCCTCGCTTGACTCACGAATGAGTGAACCGGAGCGTGAAATATTCCGTAAGGAGGAAGTGGCGGACGATTCAAGTGAGTCCAAAGCCATTCCGTGGCGGCTGTTTCTGACACGCAAGCCCGTCTGGGCGATCATCATTGCTCATTTTTGCAATAACTGGGGTCTTTATGTCCTGCTGTCCTGGCTTCCCAGCTATTTCTCCAGCCATCTGGGTATCAGCCTCAGATCGGTATGGATTTACGTTGCACCGCCATGGATCGCCAGTTTCGTAGTGGGTAATCTCGCCGGCATACTCGCAGACCGCCTGATCGCCAGGGGCTGGACAGTGACCCGGGTAAGACGCTTCATGCAAGCCATCGGCTCAGGCGGCCCGGCACTGGCCCTGATTGCCCTGGCCTCTGTTCAGGATGCGAACACCGCCGTCATTCTGCTCACCATTTCACTGGGCCTGGGTGCTTTCTCGTTCGCAGGATTTGCCGCCAATCACCTGGATATTGCACCGCGCCACGCAGGGATTCTTTTTGGCATCTCCAACACCGCTGCTACCATACCGGGAATCGTTGGCGTGGCCCTGACCGGTTTTCTGGTGGAGGCAAGCGGAACCTACGCATCAGCCTTTTATCTCACCGCGGCCATGTATGTAGCCGGCCTGGTCATCTGGCAGCTGTTTTCAACCGGCGAGCGAATTATCTGACTCTTCATCCACAATGACGTAAGCATGAGTAGATTGGTTGGAATGGTGGGCAATGATTTGCCCACCTTACGCGGCTTTTTGGCTGGGTAGTTCAAATTCGAAGCGGGTGCCGTGATTGGGTGAGCTGTTTACGGTGATGCGGCTGCCGTGGAGGTCGAGGATGCGTTTGACTATGGCCAGGCCGAGGCCGGTGGAGTCGGTGCTATGGCTGTGGTTCGCGTGGTAGAAGCGGTCGAAAATGTGCTTAATATCTTCGTCGCTGATGCCGCAACCGGTGTCGGAAACTGTGACTGAAACGTGGTCTGTTTGTGGGTCCAGGCTGATGGTAATCCGGCCGTCAGCAGGGGTGAATTTCAAGGCATTGCGGATCAGGTTTTCCAGGACTCTTTGCATCAAGCCGATGTCGGCATAAACCATGGCCGGATTCCGAACGGCCTCGATTTCCATTGTGATCCCGGCTTTCTCAGCCTCCAGGGCAAAATCCTGGGTGACATCCTGCAATAATTCTGCCAGTGAAAAAGCCTCGAGATTCGGCGTGATGCTGGCGGCATCCAGCTTGGACAGTTCGAAAAGGTCACCGATCAACTGCCCGAGTCGCTGAGTGTGTCGGCGGGTAATTTTCAGGTATCGCACGCGCTCATCAGTCGATAACGTGTCGTTCTTGATCAGGAGCGTATCGACATAGCCGTGCATGGAAGCGAGTGGCGTTCTCAGGTCATGCGACACGTTGCTGATCAGCTCTCTGCGCAGGCGGTCTGTTTCCTTGAGACTTTCGAATTGTTCCTGGATCTTGTCAGCCATCACGTGGAATGCGGAACTCAACTGTCCGATTTCGTCTTCGGCGGGTGCGCCCGTTTGGCTGGCGGCCAGCTTGAAATTCGGGTCAAATCCAGAAGCGGTAAATTGCTGCATGCTTCGTGTCAGAACGGTCAGACGCCGGGTCAACAGACCGAAGACCAGCAGGCCTACCAGGAATCCCGTCACCGCGATGGCAATTGTCGCACCCAGGCTAATTTTCCGGACATAACTGCCGCGAATGCTGCTGGCCAATTCGTCGTATTTCTGCCCCCCGAGCACGGTATAGAGATAGCCTTGCAACTCGCCGTTATGCACGACTTCCGCGGCAGAGAAAATCTTTTTCTTGCCCGGGTTCCTGGGGTCACTGCCCCTGAATGGCATCTCGACATCGCCCGCAAGCAATTCGTTGATTGGCGCCAGGTCGACGAATTCCAGCTTCACTGCGCCGGGTGGAAGCCCATGGCCGAGGATACGGCCCTGCTTGTCCAGCAGGTACACTTCAACGGTTGGATTGATGATCATCGCCTGCTGGGCCAGCAATTCAAGGGCTTGCGTTTTTACTTCACCATTTTCAATCAAGTCACGCTCGCCGGTCACATACATTGCAATGGAACCATTCAGGCGTTGGGTCAGTTCCTCGTAGTACATCCTTGTGCTGAAAAGTTCGACAAAGTAAAAACTGCTGCCTACCAGCATGATAATGACCAGCAGTGCGGTCGATAGCCTTGCAAAAAGTGTGCTCATGCTGCGTTGGCGGCCTGGGGTTCGGGATCCAGTTTGTAACCAACCCCCCAAACAGTGACGATCAGGCTGGGTTGTGTGCAATCCGGTTCGATCTTGGCCCTGAGCCGGTTGATGTGGGAGTTCACCGTGTGCTCGTAACCATCGTGGCCATAACCCCAGACCTGGTCCAGTAGCTGGGCGCGGCTGAATACACGCCCCGGGTGCCGTGCAAAATGCAGCAGCAGGTCGAATTCGCGTGCAGTCAGATTGATTGCCTCACCCTGTGCTGTGACCATCCTGCTGCCCGGATCAATATTCACAGAAGCGACTTCGATGGCTTTACCTTCTCCGGGAATGGTCTTCCCGATGGATTCAACGCGCCGGAAAATTGCCTTTACCCGTGCGATCAGTTCGGTCACGCTAAATGGCTTGGTGACATAGTCATCGGCACCCAGGTCCAGTCCCAGTACCCGGTCAAGTTCTGATGACTTGGATGTGAGCATCAGGATGGGGATATAGGCTTGTTCGCGGCGAAGCGCCTGGCAAATGGTCAGTCCATCCGGGCCGGGAAGGCGGATATCGAGAATAATCAGGTCCCATTTCCTGGCAAAAGCAAGCCGCATTCCCTCGTGTCCATCACTGGCAATCGTAACCTCGAAGTCATTATCCCGAAGGTGCAGGGCAAGCAGTTGAGCAATGTCGTGTTCGTCTTCGACAACCAGGATTCTTCGTTGCCTGATTTGACTGATGTTAATAGCAAATTCTCCTCGCGCAGGATACGGGGTAGCGTCAGTTTTATCCTTCCGCCTGAATGTAGACCTGAATTCTCACGAAATTATCACAGCGATCAAAAAACTCAGGGAAAAAGACCGGGAAAATGGGGTCAGAGTCAAGTGCCAGAGTCACAACTCTGGGGCATTTTACTCTGACTCCATTTTTTGGTGACTCTGGCACTTGACTCTGACCCCATTTTTTTCGGATTTTAAATACCGTGTTGATGCGTAGCCGAACGACCTGCGGATCGTGAGGTCGGATATAAGAACTGGGGTATCATGTTGCGTGTCGCCTGCGACGAAATCGCCCATTACAAAG
>SMVB01204967.1_pt1 | contig 17041 bp, 15 predicted proteins | sample 2456461 | NCBI WGS metagenome assembly SMVB01 (sample SAMN11095934, study PRJNA526329) | marine sediment metagenome | biome: Marine sediment; feature: Surficial sediment; material: Deep marine sediment; isolation source: Hadal surficial sediment | place: Pacific Ocean | collected 2014-05 | depth...
CGGGTATCGAGGTACCCAGCTCCTGCTGGATGGCCGATGAGGCGGACGCCGACCGGATTCGGAACGTTTCGTTCGCGCTCGTGCCGCCGCGCGAGCCAACCGCCGAGGCTGCGGCCCTGTTCGCGGAGCGGCGGGCTGCGCAAGGCGAGATGCTCGCCGCGTTGGACGCCGCCGCGCGTGCCGTCGACCACGATGCCTGGGTCGCGGCCGCAGACCGCTTCCTCGATGATCTGACCACCGCCGAGCGCACCACCGTCGAGCGCTTGCTGGGACTCTTAGACGATGCCCAGATGTCGTCGGCTGAGCGTGAAGCCATCCGGAACTAGCTCGAAGAAGGTGGAAGCTCTCGCCTGAACGCGGCCCTGGGGGGCCGCTACACCATCGAGCGTGAGCTCGGTGAAGGCGGCATGGCGACGGTCTAACCCGCCCGATGATCGGATGTGGCCGGGTCCTACGTGAGGTCTTGGCCGAACAGGACCGTGACTCCACCCGACGCGAATGCCGGATAGTCACGTGCCATAGCTTGCCCCGCCTCAGAATTCAGCCCCTCCTGCATGGCCTCTTCCGAGGGGAACTGGAGTTCGACGATCAACGTATAGGGCGACTCGCCCATCGCGGTTCCGGCGACTCGGGTCGTCGACAACTGCTCGACGCACGGCACCGCCTCGATGAGCGGGAGATGGGTCGATCTGAAATGTGGATAGAATGAATCCTCATCCTCCGGAGTGCCGAAGAGAACCAGGACTTTGATCATGGAGTGCCTCGGGCGTGGTCCGTCGCCCTCCAACCGTGCGGAGGGCGACACCCCCCGCTCGATCAGGCGCGAATGACTTTCGTCTCTGTTTTGTTGGCGTACTCGACCATCCCGTGTACGGGAGAGTACCGTGCCAAGCGCTCGATGTCCTTCAGCTGCTCGTCGGTGATGTCTCCCTTCACTCGTACTTCGGTCGAGATCATAGGCATGCAGGAAGTGTGGGATTCGGGTCCTTTCACCTCGAACAGAACGCTGGGGTCGATATCCGCTCGAACGACGACCTCCAACCCCTCGAGGATGATCCCGTTGCGCGGCGCGTTTAATGCGATGCTGTTCGTCAGGCACGCAGCCACCGCGCCAAGCGCCATCTCGACGGGCTCCATCCGATCAGTCGGACCTACGAACCCGATCGCCTCCTCGACCTCTCTCCATGCCCCGTATGGAAAGGTGTAATACCTCGTGTCACGGTCGATGTGCTCCCCTCCGAGGTCGTACGGGCCAATGTGGACCGTGCTACGACCGGAGTGACCTTCCCAAACCGCCTTCGCTTTGAGCCCGAGAGTGATGGGGTTCTCTCTCAGCGCGGTACGGAAGCTTTCGAGCTTCCCCAGATCCATCCCCGCAACAATGTTCTCTTTCGCCATTTCTGTCCCAGTCATGTCTGCCTCCTCCTACGGTGTGGATATTGTGGGGACCCGAAGTGTTCGGAGAATCCGCAGGCGCCTGCCAAAGTTCCCCCGCCTGGTGGTTTGTTTCCGGCTGGGCCAGGTTAGGAGCCATCCATGACCATGTTCAAGAATCGTCCCGGCCTTCCGTTCGTCGCCGCCTTGCTGGGAGTGTTGCTTTCGTCCTGCGCGTCGCGGGACGCCGGCGAGGAGCGTTTCGACGTCGTCGAGGCGACCATCCCCGAGATGCAGCGCGCGATGGAAGAGGGGCGCGTTACCTCCCGTTCGTTGGTCGAAGCCCACCTCCTGCGCATCGCCTTCTATGAGGAGCGCGTGAACGCGGCGATCGCGATCAACCCCGACGCGCTCGCGGAGGCGGACCGACTCGACCAGGAGCGCGCCGAGGGTCGCGTGCGCGGTCCCCTCCACGGTATCCCGGTCGCGCTCAAGGACAACGTCCACACCACCGATATGCCGACCACCGGGGGCACGCTGGCCTTCGACGGATTCATCCCCCCGTACGAGGCCACGCTGACCACGAACCTCCGCGAGGCCGGTGCCATCATCCTTGCGAAAACGGTGATGACTGAGCTCGCGAACTTCATGGGCGCAGGCATGCCGGGTAACTACAGTGCGGTCGGGGGTTTCGGCCTGAACCCGTACGACCCCCGCCGTGATCCGCGGGAGGGCCGAAACGACGGTCGGCCCGTGATGGGGACCGGCGGCTCGAGCTCCGGCATCGGTACCGCGATGAGCTTCTGGGCCGCGAACGTGGGCACCGAGACCTCGGGCTCGATCCTGTCGCCGGCGAACTCGAACATGCTGGTGGGGATCAAGCCGACGGTCGGGCGTGTGAGCCGCTATGGCGTGATCCCGATCACCGCCGATCAGGACATCGCCGGCCCATTGGCGCGGACCGTCACGGACGCCGCGATCATGCTCGGGGCGATGGAGGGTGCGGAGCCGGATCCGAACGACACCTCGACGTCACGTTGCGAGCCTCCGCCGAACGGAGACTACACGGCGTTTCTCCGGACCGACGGGCTGCAAGGGGCCCGCATCGGCATTCCTCGAGCCTTGTACTACGACTCGGTTCGGGTCCCCGGAACCGACCGGTTCCAGAACAGGCTGTCGGACGAAGGAAGGGTGGTAATGGCCGAGGCGATCGGGATCCTCAGGGCGCAAGGAGCGACGATCGTCGATCCGGCGAACATCCCCAGCGTGATCGACCCCGACCCCTCGGAAAGCCTACTCACGAGAGGGGGCAGCAGTGTGCTCAGCTACGGAATGAAGCGGGACTTCAACGCGTGGCTCGCGACGCTGGGCGCGTCCGCACCCGTCGAGACGTTGACGGAGCTACGCGAGTGGAACTTGGCCCACGAGCAGGCCGGCTCGCTCAAGTACGGCCAGGCCCGACTCGACGGCTCGGACCGGTTGGACCTGGAGGAGGACCGTGCCGAGTACGAGGCCGATCGTGCGCGCGACCTGTACCTGAACGGAGAGCACGGGATCGACGAGGTGATGACCGCCCTCGAGTTGGACGCGCTTCTCTTCCCGGGGTCGAGCGGCGCAAGCATCTCGGCCCGGCCGGGTTACCCGACCGTGATCGTGCCGTTCGGTCGCCTCGAGTCCACGGGTGGTCCGCCGATGCCTGACGGGTTCGACCCGAAGCCCCGCCCCTTCGGCGTGAGCTTCGCCGGGATGGAGTGCAGCGAGCCGCGACTGATCGAGCTGGCTTACGCGTTCGAGCAGGCGACGATGCGGCGGGTCGCGCCTCCGGGCATGCGGTAGGGCGCGCTCATGCTGGGCCGCGAGATTTCTGAGTCGCGCGCAGCACCTATCGCGGATCTGATCCGTGAGCGCACGCGGTAGCGGTATCCTGTCAGGGCCGGTTCTGCGCGGACTCCCTATCTTCGTAACGCGCGCCGCGAAGGATGTTCGAGAGAGAGTAGTTCCCCTCGTGACATGCATACTCGTAGAGCAGGTCGTCGAACTTCCTGAACGGAATCTCGCCGCCCCACGACTCAGTGTACGTGGTGGGATCGTCGACCGTGAACTCGTACTGGATGGTTTCCTCGTCGACGCGGGTGAAGCGCTCGATCACCGTCAGATCGTCCGTGGGGGCGATCCCACGGAGTGTGTGAAGGGGATGGAAATTGGTGGTCTCGACCACGAGCGTGTCACCCTCCCAGCGACCCCAGGAATAGCCCGTCCACTCACGCACGTGAACGGGCGGCGGTTCGCTTTCTAGCTGGATGATCCGTGCGTCGTGGATCACCTCGGCGTAGATCATCACGTAGTCCGCCGTCTGGACGATCGTGTAGTTGTTGTTGTAGCCGGCGTTCGGTAACATGGGCGGCCCGGCGTTCTGGTCGAACTGCAGACATCGCTCCATCAGCGGGAGAAGCTCTGGGTGGTCGAACTGCCCGAACTGGCCCCTGAAGTCGCTGACCTCCCGCGCCCGCCGGCGCCCCTCGGCGGTCAGCCGCGGCCTGCGGCCGTCCGGTGGAACCATGATGATCGAGCTTCTGGGCTCGCCGTTGACCCTTATCACCTGGCCACCCCCATCGTAGTAGATCTCGTTGTAGCTTCGGCCGATTCGGCCGGTCACGGGCGGTGGGGGGCGGTCGGGGTCGCTCGGCGCGGAGCCTGCCCTGACCCGGTCGGCGAACCGGCCCTCGATCCTCTCGACCTCGTCCGGGGTCAAAACCGCGCCCTGACCTTCGGGTCGCTCGAACGGAGTGAGCGTCCCGGTAGTCCAGTTGCCCTGGAGATCCGGATGACCATCCGGCGTCCGGGGTACGACCCACTGGGGCTCCAACCACTGCTGAGCCGTGGCGGGGAAGAGAACCCCTACCGCCGCGGTGCCTTCGGCTGCGGCCGCAAGGCAAAGACCAAGAAGCAGGGTCGAGTATCGCGTGCTCATCTCCCGTTCCTCTAGGTCCTCTTAATCACGCCTCGAGTCACTCGTTCTCTGCGCTTCCATTCTCTCCTGATAACGCGCGCCGCTCAAGACACCCGCCATACTGTAGTTGCCTTCTTGGCAGGCGTACTCGTAGAGCCTGTCGTGAAATTTCCTGATCGGAATCTCTCCTCCCCAGGCTTCGGTGTACATCGTCGGATCCTCGACGGTGAACTCGTAGAGGATCGTCTCTTCGTCGACCCGAGTGAAACGTTCGGTCACCCTCATTTGCTCCGAGGGGGGGACTCCACGGAGAGCCTGTTGTGGATTGATGTTCGTGGTCTCGACCACGAGTGCGTCGCCTTCCCAGCGACCCCAAGAGTCGCCGAACCACGGACGGACGTGTGGGGGCAGCCGCGGGCCCGATCCGATCCTGATAATCCGCGTGTCGTGGATCATCTCCACCATGATCATCACGTGATCGGCCGTCTGTACGATTGTGAAGTTGCCGTTGTAGGAGGTTTTGGGGACCATGGGAGGTCCGGCCGGGTTGGAAGTGGAGGCGTTGATGACGCAGCGCTCGCCGAGCGGCCTCATCTCCGGGTGGTCGTATTGGCCGAATTGGCTCCTGAAGTCACGGGACTCCTGGACCCGCCGCTCGCCCTCCGGCGTGAGGGGTGGACGGCGCCCATTCTCCGGATTGGTGACCAGAGAGGTTCTGGGCTCGCCATCGACGATCGCCACCTGCGAGCCTCGATCCCAATAGACCTCGTTGTATTCCTGGCCGCTGAGATTCCCGACGCGCAACGTCCTTCCGCACGCAACTGTCCCTGGGTTAGGGGGGCACCCAACTGTCTGTCCTGGTGGCCTCTCGATCGCGTCGACTTCCTCCGATGTGAACACCGGACCCCGACCCTCCGCCCGCTCAAACGGAGTGAGCGTCATGTTCGTCCAGTTCCCCTGAAGGTCGGGATGGCCGTCGGGTGTCCTGGGGACTTCCCACTTTCCGGCGTCGGAGGCTCTGTTCTGCGCCGCCGCGCTCGAAACCACGCCGGGCGCTGAGGTTGCACAGAGAACGGCCAGAAGTAGTGCGATACGATTGCTCATGTCGACCTCCATCCCGGAGTGATCCAGAATACTGATTTTAGCAGCCGGGTGCGGCCGGGGCCAGAAAGCGTTCCAGGAACGTGTCGAGCGGCTCTCCGTGGTCGATGCTCGGGGTCTGGCCCCGTCCGAAGGGTGGGGTCGCCGCGACAGGCCAGAATCCCCACGGGCCCTGCGCTCCTACGTAGGCGACACGACCGTCCCGCGCGATCACGAAGAGCCGCTCCGGCCAAGCGCTCCAGCGTTCGGCAACCGCATCGTCCATGGTGTCGACCACCGTTGTGAAGGGCAGCTTCAACATGGAACACGTCTGCGCCGCCGCGGCCTTTCGCTCCGTGTCGTTCCGCGGATCGGCGATGATCGACCACCCGGATTGGTCAATGGACCAGCCGTCCGTAGCGTGGGCCTCGCGGATGTATACGACGACGAATTCGGCTTGCCCCCCGAACCGCTCGTACAGCGACACGACGTCAACTGACGCCTGGGCGAACGGTCCTCAGGTGAGCGAGCCGAAGATCAACACCACGGGTCGGTCACCCCGAAACGACGAGAGCCGGAGTGTGGACGTACCGTCGTGTCTCTCCAACTCGAAGTCGGGGCTTTCGTCGCCGACCTCGGGATGATTGTGCCGACGCTCCTCGATGAGGGCGTGGCCCGCGGCGCTGTCAGCCACGGTCTTGCCGGCGAAGCGGCCCATCGGTTCGGCTCCTTTCCCGACCGTTTGTGTTCTACGGAAGGCTCAGCGCGATGAATTCCGCCGGACGGTTCGACTCCCCGATGCCGACGACGATGTATTGCTTCCCATCTGCCATGTAGGTCATCGGAGCTCCGGATGTGCCGGCCGGTAACTCCATTTCCCACAGCACGTCGCCAGTGTCTTTGTCGTAGGCCCGAAACATGTTGCCCCCGGCGCCCCCCGGGAACCGGGGCATTGCCAGCATGCTCGGTGAGCCCTCCCCGATGAACAGCAGCGTCTTGGTCAGTAGCGGAGCGGGTCGTCCGGGGACGCCGAGCTTGGGAAGGTCGAGACCCTGGAGCGCCTCGTGGTCGCGGGGACCTTCACCGTTCGGGACCATCCATAGGTGCTCACCCGTGTTGAGGTCGATGGCGGTGATACGGCCCCACGGCGGCTTCACGAGCGGCAGCCCGCGTGGGCCATCGACGCTCCGAGGCGCCCCTCTCACATAGCGGAAGTCCGACCGATCCGGATCCGGCTGGACGAGTGCCACCACGATCGGCGCGGTGACGGACGGCACGTAGAGAATCTGTGTCTCGGGATCGACTGCCGCGCCGTTCCAATCCGCGCCACCGACCCAACCGGGCAGTTGAATGGTCCCCTGAGTTTCATCCGGGTCGTCGCTGCGTACGGACGGAGGTGTAAACATTGGGCCGGACACATAACCACCGAAGATCTCGATCGCCTCGGCACGAAGCTCGGGAGTGAAATCGATCAGGTCGTTTACCGTGATACCCTGCCGCTCGAAGGGCAGAGGCCAGGTCGGGAACGGCTGTGTGGGCGAGGCGCGCTCCCCAGGCACCAGAGATGGAGGCACTGCAACCTCTACGATCGGCCACACCGGTTCCCCGGTGACACGGTCGAAGACGTAGGTGAAGCCCTGCTTGGAGACCTGCACCACCGCCTGGATCGGTCGCCCGTCGACGGTGATGTCGACCAGGTTTGGCGCCGCCGGGTTGTCGTAGTCCCACAGGCCGTGATGAACCATCTGGAAGTGCCACACGCGCTCGCCGGTCGCGCATTCGAGCGCCACCAGGCTCTCGGCGAACAGGTTGTCGCCGAGCCGGTGCCCACCATACCAGTCGTTCGTCGGTGCGCTCACGGGCAGGTACACGTAACCCAGCTCTTCGTCGGCGCTCATCACTGTCCAGACGTTGGCATTTCCACTGTACTCCCAGGAACCATCCTCCCAGGTCTCGTTTCCGGCCTGTCCCGGCTGAGGAACCGGGTTGAAGCGCCAGCGTAGCTCCCCGGTGATGACGTCGTAGCCCATCACGTATCCGGGGGTCGCTTCTTGTCGAGTGGGGTTGTCGGACATCGCGGCTCCGACAATAACCACGTCTCCGCAGACCAGCGGAGCGGCATTCCAGGCATACCCCTGGAGCCGCGGCCCCATGTCGCGGCGTAGATCGACTCTTCCGCCCTCCCCGAATTCCGAATATGGCTCTCCGGTCCGGGTACCGAGAGCCACCAGGTGCTCCCCACTCACGATCAGAAGTCGGTCGTCGGACCCGTCCGTCCAATACGCGAGCCCGCGTGTGCCGCGCGGCAGCCCTGCGGGGCGCCCCTGCACCGTACCGGTCCCTTCAGCCAGGGGGTTGTAGACCCAGAGCGTCTCGCCGGTGACCGGATCGATCGCGGCCGCTTGGCCGAGATTCGTGCTGGTGAACAACGCGTCCCCCACCTTGAGTGGCGTCGCCAACAGCAGGTTGTTGAATCTGAGGTCGGGGTTCTCCTCCTGACGATCGTAGTCCACCGACCGCCATGTCCAGGCCAATTGGAGATCCTGCACGTTGGTCTCGTCGATGGCGTCGAGGGCCGAGTACTTCGTGCTACCAGCGTCTCCGCCGTAGCTGCGTCACTCCCCGTTCTGAGCGCCCTGCTGGCCGAAGGCGGGCGAGGCCGGCAAGGCAACGCCGAGCACTCCCATCCACAGAATCGATCGTCTCAGAAACTGTCGCACCATGGTGTTGTCCCCGCTTGGCGGTAGCGCCCCTTGGGGCTCCGTTGAGGTGGGTGAGGAGATTACCGAATGTCCGGAAGCCCCTCGTCGGTTTCCAGGATCTGCACCCCGAACGCGTTGAGCGACATCGAGACGAGCCGGTAGGTGCTCACGGTCATCAATGCGGAGATGGTCGCGCGAGTGTCGAACTCGGCGGTGATCGCCGCCCAGGTCGCGTCTGAGACCGTCGCGTCGCGATAGAGCTCGTCCGCGAACGTGAGCAGCGTCACCGAGAACGGGCTCCAGCCATCGGCACCGGGGCCCTCAGCGATGAGCAGCGGCTCCAGCCCGTGGTCCCTTGCTCGACCCACACTGCCCACGTGCTTCGCCCATTCGTATTCGGCCTGGCAGTTCCAGCCGATGCGAAGAATGAGCAGCTCTCGGTCGTGGTCGGTCAGGGGTGAAGCGCCCAGAACGAAGTTGTACGTTCCACCTTGGACCGCAGACAGACGAGGGTGACGGCTGAACGTCCGGGTGACTCTGAGCCCCCTTCCTTCGAGCGGCGCGATCCGTGGATTGACGAGCGGCGGCTCCCGCTCCGGTACCGACACACGGTAGGAGACATCAGTCGGCAAGCGGTCGGTTGTCCAGTCGTTGGGCTGCACCCCCATGGAATTGAACATCATGCCAAGTAGCGTGGACTGGCTGACGTTTGCGACCGCCTCCATCATCCGGACCAGGTTGTAGCGGACGCCCAACGCCGTCCACGTCCGGTCGGTCACCGACGAGTTCTGATAGAGCTCGTCGGCTAGACGGAGGTGTGCGGCATCGAAGTCGTTCCACCCATCGGCGTCGGGTCCGACAGCGATACGACGCACCTCTACATCGGTGAGTCCGGCCTCGCGGCCGATCGAGGCGAACACCGACCACTGGTACTGGCTGTGCGTCAGCCACGCCGTCCGCAGCAGGAGAAGCGACCGATAACGTGGCTCCAACGCCGATTCCTGATCGAGGAATCTGACAAACGGCATGATCGCCTCGACGAGCTCGGGCACGTGCAGCAACGTCGAGAGGGCGTTGTCGAAGCGTCCGTCCGGCGCATACTCTCGGACCAGCGCCCGGTGCTGGTCGGTCCATTGTGATTCAGGGAGCGGGGCGATGCGGGGTGTGGTCAGGCGAACCGGCTGGACGCTACCCGGAGGGTCCGGACGCGACTGAGCAACGACCGGCTCGACGGGGGAAATGAGCACTGTCAGAAAGAGGCACGCCAAGAGGCCCGCAAGGGAACGCTTCATCGAAACCTCCGGGTGACGGCTCTTTCTAGGAAAGCAAGAACAAAAGGACCTTTGATAGATCGGTGATACAGCGAGTCGGTGATACAGTGAGGCGCAGGACCAACCTGGTCAACTAGACACCGAAAAGGCCCAGACGGAACTCCATGCGCGGGGCTGTTGCCATGGGCTGCTGGCAGACATGTTGAGCCTCTACCTGCCGCAACGTTCCATCGTGTTTGGGGAGGACACCATGCGTGCATCCATGACCCGGCGTCAAATGATTCAGCGACTCGCAGCCATGGCACCGGCGGCCGCGGTTGTGACCAGTAGATCGGCCGGCCAGCCGCTGATGGCAGCCGGCGTCGGCGCATCCGCAGCCGCCCAGACCGCTGAGATCGGACCGCTTGCGGCCGAGGTGCTGCCGGACGGCGTCCGTTCACGGTTCGTGGACAACATCAACGGCCTCCGCGTCCATGTGCTCGAGGCCGGTTTCGAGGGGAGGCGCCGACCGGGCCTGCTGCTGCTCCACGGCTTTCCCGAGCTGGCCTACAGTTGGCGGAACGTGATGGTGCCGCTGGCCGAGGCCGGGTATCACGTCTTGGCTCCCGATCTACGAGGGTACGGGCGCACGACGGGATGGGATGACGACTACGACGGCGACCTCGCCTCGTTCCGGCGGCTGAACGTCGTGCGCGACGTACTGGGGCTCGTCTCCGCCTTCGGGTATCGCTCGCTGCCGGTGATCGGGCACGACTTCGGCTCACCGGTCGCTGCCTGGTGTGCCATCGTGCGGCCCGACGTGTTCACGTCGGTCGCCTTGATGAGCGCGCCCTTCGGCGGAACCGCGTCGTTGCCGTTCGACACGGCCGACAATCCGCCGGGCCCGTCGTCTCCTGGCCCCAATCTGTTCACGGAGTTGGCCAGACTCCCGCGTCCGCGGAAGCACTACCAGCGCTACTACACCACCCGTGAGGCAAACGAGAACATGTGGCACCCGCCGCAGGGGCTGCACGCGTTCATCAGGGGCTACTACCACTATAAGAGCGCCGACTGGACCGACAACAAGCCGTTCCGGCTCGCGTCGCGCACGGCCGCTGAGATGGCCCAGATGCCCACCTACTACATCATGGACCTGGCCGATGGTATGGCTGAGACCGTCGCCAAGAACATGCCATCAGGGGCCCAGATCGCGGCCAACACGTGGCTGCCGGACGACGCGCTTCAGGTCTATGTCGAGGAGTATGGTCGCACCGGGTTCCAGGGCGGGCTCAATCACTATCGATCGGGGGGTATCGGCGCTCAGGAGCAGCAGCTTTTTGCCGGCCGGACCATCGATCAGCCGTCGCTCTTCATCGCGGGCACGAGCGACTGGGGCAGCTATCAAAGCCCGGGTGCACTGGAGCGGATGCAGAACGAGGCCTGCACCGACATGCGAGCGGTGCACATGGTGGACGGCGCCGGTCACTGGGTGCAGCAGGAACAGCCCGAGGAAACGAGCCGCCTGTTGATCGAATTTCTGCGGAGCGCATAAGAATCTGAGGAGCGCATAAGTCTGCAGAGCGCATAAGTCTGCAGAGCGCCTAAGTAAGGTGTCGTCGATGGCGGCAATCATGCCACCGGGGGTCCCCAACCCTCTCTCACGTAAAGCACAAGTCGAGACAGATCAGGCCCCAGCGAGAAGATCACGGAAAGGGTGAGCACGCTCGTCAAAACCGCATCTTGACCGCCTCGGTCCTGCCCCTCACGTTACCGCTCCCCGAAACCTGGCGGAGGCCCACGCTTGGGTCGCACGCCCCCTATCCCTAGCTCAATGACCGCGGAGGAGGAGTCCATGCATAACCCCTTGCGGGGCTCACTCCTGAAACCTTCCTCCCCACCACCGATCGCCTCCGAAGGAGATATGGGGATGCCGGATAGGCGCCTTGGTCTGCGCGAGAACGGATCACAGGTGGCTCTGCTTCTAGTCACTGTGGTGTTCATAGGGGCAGTGGTCGGCGTCGAACGGTCGGTTCTTCCGCTTCTCGCCCAAGTAGAATTCGGACTCACGTCTGCGACCGCCGCGATCAGCTTTCTGATCGCTTTTGGTTTTGCCAAGGCCGGAGCAAACTTCCTCGCTGGCGATCTAGCAGAGCGAATCGGACGCAGGCGCATCCTATTGGCCGCCTGGGGATTCGGCATACCGGTGCCGCTCCTGCTCATGTGGGCGCCATCGTGGGGTTGGGTCGTGTTCGCCAACCTTCTCCTCGGCGTAAACCAAGGCCTCGCATGGTCGACCACACAGATCATGAAAATCGATATCGTGGGGCCGAGGCGGCGGGGCTTGGCAATGGGATTGAACGAATGTGCGGGGTACCTGGCGGTGGCCGCGGCGGCCCTCGGGGCGGGGTATCTCGCAGACGCGTACGGGCCGCGACCCGCTCCGTATCTGATCGCCCTGGGCGCTGCGCTGCTCGGGTTGGCAGTGACGTTCTTCGGCGTTCGCGAGACCCGACATCACGTCGAGCTCGAGAGTACGATCCTGAAAACGAGCTCGGCGAGTGGGGCGTCCGAATTCGCGTCCGGTCGGGCAGCCCGCAAGCCCCTGTTCGGCGCGAACCAAGCGGGGTTGCTCACCAACCTCAAGGAAGGGGTCGCTTGGGGACTCCTACCTATCTTTTTCGCCGCCCAGGGACTCGATGTGAGACAGATCGCGTGGCTGGCGGCGTTATACCCCGCGGTTTGGGGGATCACGCAACTCGGCACCGGCACGCTGTCGGACCTGATCGGACGGCGCCCCCTGATCGTGGGAGGGCTCCTGGTTCAAGCGGTGGCGCTCGTCGGGTTCGCTGTTCTGAATGGATTCGCCCCCTGGGCGGCTTCGGCTGTCGTCCTGGGTATTGGCACCGCCGCAGTCTACCCGACCCTCATTGCGCAGGTGGGTGACCTGGTCGGTCCGCGTAAGCGAGCGAGCGCCATCGGCCGCTACCGTCTGTGGCGCGACCTTGGATACGCCGTCGGCGCGTTGGTCGCCGGACTGCTGACGGACCTGCTGGACTTTCGGGCGACGATATTGATCATCGCGCTCGGGCTGGTCGTCTCCAGCTCGGTAGCGCGTGTCTTGCTTCCGGAACCCACACCCCGCTCGCGGTAGGTACGGAGGATCAGACCGAGATCGACATCCAGGAGTTCGTCAGGGGATCATGAGGGTCCATGACCGACGACAGTTGGAATCCAGAGGCCCTGCGGGCCAGCCTTCACGCCTATCCGCCCTACGCCGGCGCCGGCGTCCTCGTCACGCACATCGCCGAGGATGCGAGCGAGCTCCGCGTCGAGATGCCGCTCACCGACAGTAACGTGAACCTCGTCGGGACACATTTCGGGGGCAGCTTGTACTCGATGGTCGATCCCCACCTGATGATCCTGCTGATCCAGCGCCTGGGGCCTGACTACGTCGTCTGGGACATGGAGGCGAACATCAAGTTCCGAAAACCCGGCCTGGGCACCGTGCACGCCACGATCCGCGTTAGCGACGAAGAGGTCGAGGCGATTCGCTCGGCGACGGCAAACGGCGACAAGCACCTGCCGCAATGGACGCTCGCGATCCTGGACGCGCACAACGAAGTGGTCGCGACCGTCCTCAAAACCCTGTACGTGCGCCGAAAACGCGAAGGCTGAAGCCTCCGGCACCCACGCCCCGCTGCCTTACCGCCTGCAGCTGCTCTCGGCGGGTGTCATCGAAGTGAGGTCGTACTTGAGCCAGCCCCCTGGCCCAACCCTGACGCGCCAGTGCAAGCTCTCCCCTAGGTGAATCGGGAAGGCGAGCTGCTGATGCCTCCCGAGCGGAACGAACTCGAGCACAATCTCCCCGACGGTCCGTGGAAGCCGTATGCAATTGCGGCCGCTGGTGGCCGTCCCCAGCCTGAAACCGTTCAGACGGACCGCGATGGGATCGCCCGAGGTATTCTCCACGAGAAGCGTCGGGATCCACGAGTCGGAACGGGTAGCGCGTTCCACACTCGAAATCGGAGCCGAGCCTTCATCGCCCAGGGGAAGCCCTCTAGGCGGGCGGATCCTCCGGCCGTGGCGCACGCGCTCGAGAACAGGATCAGAACCACTGCCAGTGGGACTCTTCCACGTCCACCCATCATCCACCTCCCTGTTGTCCCTGCGCCCACCCAAGGGCGCTTCGATGCCCGGGTCCCCTGACCCGGTCAGTACCGGTGCGAACTCGATACGCTCGCGGGGTTGCACGAGTGGACCCGCGACCAACGGCTCGGATGCCCTTCTTTCCACCACTTCATCGTCATCATCCTCCCAAGACGGTCACCCGGTCGCCACATGATCTCGGACCCACTCGTGCTCCCAAAGCTCCTCACTTGCGGACCTGCTATTGTATCGGTACATTGTATCGGTTATGTTTGATATTGTGTCGAGTAAAGAACCGTATATTCGCTACATTAAGTTGTCAATAGGCGAGGAATGTTACCATGACAATGTGGAGTCCAGAGATCGAAGACGGAGTTCCGCGTTACGTCGCCATCGCCGACGCGATCGCGCGCGACGTGGCCGGCGGCGTCCTGGCTGAGGGGACGCGGCTTCCGACACACCGCGAGCTCGCGGACGCGCTCGGCATCTGGGTGGGGACCGTGACCCGAGGGTATGCCGAAGCGCAACGCCGCGGACTCACGGTCGGTGAGGTCGGCCGTGGAACCTTCGTCCGCGTCAGGCCGGAGCCGGAGGACTTCGGTTGGCGCGACGCTGCCGAGGAAGGTGCAGGGAGCGGAGTGATCGACATGAGTCTCGCTTGCCCATGGGTCCCTCCCGACGGAGAAGAGGGCCGACTGCTCGCACAGACGTTGACGCAGGTGGCTGCGTCCCGGTCCCTGGACGAGTTGATGTGTTACCAGCCCACGTCAGCGCTTCCCCGTCACCACGCTGCGGCGGCAAAGTGGCTGGGTCAGCTGGGGCTCTCCGTCCCGCCCGAGCGAATCGTCGTCACGAACGGCGCTCAGCACGCCATGGTAGTTATCCTGGCGACGATGCTGCGGCCGGGAGACACCCTTATGACCGCCGAGCTGACGTACCCGGGGCTCAAAGCGGTAGCGCAGATGTTGGACCTCAATGTCCGGGGCGTGCCCATGGATGACGAGGGCATCGTGCCCGACGCGCTCGACGCCATGTGCGCGGCGTCGCCGGCGCACGCTCTCTACTGCGTTCCGACCATCCAGAACCCCACGTGTGCGACGATGTCGGAGGAGCGCCGAAGAAGCGTCGCCGAAGTCGCACGAAAACATGGGCTCACCATCGTCGAGGACGAGATTCACGTGGCGATGGCGGACGAGCGCATCCCGGCGATCGCCACGTTTGCGCCCGAGCGCACGCTGCATATCACGACGCTCTCCAAGTGGGCCTCGTTCGGTCTCCGTATCGGATTCATCGCCGCGCCAGAGCGGGCGGTCGAGCGGATCCGCTCGGGGGTCCGGTCGAGCCTTTGGATGCCCGCTCCGCTCATGACCGAGATCGCCATACGCTGGATCACAGACGGTACGGCGGAGCGATTGGCCCAGCGCAAACTCGAGGAGCTCGAGGCGAGGCACGAGATCGTGCGCGAAGTGCTGGAGTGCCACAACATCGACGCGCACCCACGCTCGCTCCACTTCTGGCTCCACCTGCCCGAGCCGCTTCGGAGTGACGAGTGCGTCGCGCAGGCCAGGCAACGTGGGGTGTTGATCGCCGGGGCGGAGGCCTTCGCCGTCGGGCGCGACGTACCGCATGCCGTGCGAGTCTCCATCGCCGCAGTGCCGCATCGCGAGGACGTTCGGCGGGGCCTGAATGTCCTCGCAGAGGTCCTCGAGGGCGTCTGCGACCCGTGCGTTGAGATCCTGTGAGCTGGCGTCTCCCCAAACACTTTCCTCATCGACACCTGGTGGAGCGGAGACGTCGGCCGACCACTGACAGCGGAGAGACGAGCGAATGACTTCGCACGTATTTGGAGTTCATGACGACAAGACTCTGGAGCAATTCAAGGATGTCGCCTCAAGGGCAGAGCGGGCGGCGTTGATGGCTGACGGCCACTTTGGGTACGTCATGCCGATCGGAGGCGTAGCCGCGTATCGAAACAAGGTCTCACCGATCGGCGTGGGCGTGGACATCGCCTGCGGGAATGCGGCGATCCGCACCGATCTGACTGCCGAGGCTCTGGTGGACGACTTGCCGGACCTGGCTGACGAAATCTTCGATACGATCGCGTTCGGGCCGGGGATGTCGAACTCCTGCGACGACGCACCGAAAGACGATCCCCTGTTCGAGGACCCCCGGTGGGCCGTCATCCCGAGGAAGCACCGGGGTAACCTTCAGGGGAAGTCTCGGGCGCAGCTCGGTACGACGGGTGGTGGCAATCACTATGTGGACGTGTTCTCCGATGAGGTTGGTGCGGTATGGGTGGGCGTCCACTTCGGGAGCCGTGCGCTCGGCTTCAACCTCGCTCACAACTTCGTCGCGCTAGCTCAAGGTCTCGATTGGGGCGACCGGCCCGACATGAACGCGGAGGTGCTGTTGGATCTATCCACCCCGCTGGGACATGACTATTGGGAAGCAATGAGCCTGGCCGGCGAGTACGCTTACACCGGTCGCGAGTGGGTGACGCGAAAGGTCGTCGAGCTCATCGGTGGGCAGGAAATGGAGTTGGTCCACAATCACCACAATTTCGCGTGGAAAGAGGAGCACGACGGCGTGGAGTTGGTCGTGGTTCGCAAAGGAGCGACCCCCGCGTTTCCGGGACAGAAGGGTTTCGTTGGCGGCTCGATGGGTGACGACTCCGTGATCCTCCAGGGTCGACACGCTCCCGATCCAGACGATGCGAAAAAGCAAGTGGACGCCCTATTCTCCACAGTTCACGGAGCGGGGCGCGTCATGGGGAGGATGGAGGCCGCCGGCAAGTGGAAAAAGGGCCGGATGGTGAGGGCGGGCAAGATCAACCACGAGGAGATGCAGACATGGCTGGACCACAAGGGCGTCGTGCTCCGTGGCGGAGACCTGGATGAAGCCCCCCAGGTGTACCGGCGGCTCCCGGACGTACTCGAGGCCCAAGGCGACACCATCGAGGTGCTTCACACCCTACGCCCTTTGATCGTGTGCATGGCTCCGTCCCGGACACGATGACAAGGGCTGACGCAACCAAATAGATCCGGAGCACCTGCCAAAAAGGGGGTTCACGCCCCTCAGTCCATGCCCGCCTGCTCCCTCACATACCGCGCCGCGTCCTCGTGCGTGGCAAACCAGACCCCTCCCTTCGCCTTTATGTGGTCGATAAGCCCCTCCAGCGCGACAATCCGCGAGCGGTGGCCGCTCACGTGCGGATGCATGGTGAGCAAGAACATCGTGCCCTCTTCCCAAGCCATGTCGAACTCGTCGATCCACACTTGCATGACGTCGCGCGGGTTCATGTAGCTGTTGCCACGCGGGTTGAAGAGCGGCGCATCGTCCAGAATCCACTCGACCGGAAGCTCAACGACCCCGGTCGCCTCGCCGTCCTGCATCAGCTCGTAGGGACGGTCGTCGGCCATGAGCGAACTCTCGTACAGGAGGCCTAGGTCACGGATGATCTGGAGCGTGTTTGGGCTGTGGTTCCACGAAGGGGCCCGGTAGCCGACGGGCCGCTCGCCCGTGATTTCCTCGATGGCGTC
>SMVB01028340.1_pt1 | contig 17040 bp, 12 predicted proteins | sample 2456461 | NCBI WGS metagenome assembly SMVB01 (sample SAMN11095934, study PRJNA526329) | marine sediment metagenome | biome: Marine sediment; feature: Surficial sediment; material: Deep marine sediment; isolation source: Hadal surficial sediment | place: Pacific Ocean | collected 2014-05 | depth...
GGAAAACCGGTGGCGGTTGCAATCAATGGAACGGCGCTGGGTGGGGGGCTGGAACTGGCGCTGGCCTGTCATCATCGGGTTGTTGTCCACAACCCCAAAATTCTGTTGGGTTTACCGGAAGTCACACTGGGTTTGCTGCCGGCAGGTGGCGGAACCCAACGTTTGCCCCGCATGATCGGCCTCAAGGCAGCCGCTGATCTGATACTTTCAGGCCGGCACGTAAATCCCGCCGAGGCCTTGAAGCTTGGCATTGTCGATGAGACTGTGAGCCAAGACGATCTACTGGATACGGCCGAAAAGTGGGTGCTCGGTACAGACACAACATCGCAAGCCTGGGATCAGAAGGGCTACAAATTGCCCGGCGGCTCGGGACTGAACAACATGAATATCGGCCGCCTGTTTCAGCAACTCACTGCCCGTGTTGCAGCCGAACACCGTTATAACTATCCGGCACCGATCGCAATCCTGAGGTGCCTGTTCAACGGCACCACTGTCTCGTCGATGGATGCGGCGCTAAAAATAGAAACACGTGAATTCTCGGCACTGACTCGTAACCCGGTCGCACGCAATATGATCCGTACCCTGTTTTTGAACCGGGGAAAAAAGGCCCGTGATCAGATTATGTCCGAGGAAAGCGCACAGCAACTGAAGCAGCGGTGCGAGAAGGCATACATCGGTCAGGGCCGCCAAATGGCAGACGAGGGAATCACTACCGCATTGATAGAAAATGCGGCCCGTGCGGTGGGCATGCGTAGCGGGCCGCTCGCACTGGCGAAGAAAAGCACGGATCACTATCGCTCAAATCATGAACTTGAGGATGTGGACCTGGTGCAGCAGCGCTTGATGTGTGCACAAGCTCTTGAAGCCGCCGGCAGCTGGGAAAACGGGTTGACCGATCCAATTCAGGCCGACCTGGTTTCAATACTGGGTTGGGGATTTCCCAGCTACACCGGTGGCGTTTTGTCCTATATCGACACCATGGGAATAAGTGAGTTTGTATCCCTTTGCGATCAATTGAGTGAAAGCACCAGTGCGGACTTCAAGCCATCCGACTGGTTACGCCGACGGGCACAGGAAGACAATCGAGTCTATCCGCTGACAGACTAAAACCATGATTCTCCACCCCATACAACAATTCCCGGAGTATTGAAATGAAGATTTGCGCGCACACTGTCTTTCTCGCATTACTTGCAGTTGCATTCACTGTTTCATGCTCGGATTCAGGTAGCGGTGGAACCCCTGAGGCTGGAATAAGCGAAACAGCCATGGCAGAACAGGCTGAGACTACCGAACCCGTGGCAGCAGATACGGCGGCAGACCCGCCCCATCCGGGTGAGGCGCCTTACCAGGCCAACTGCGCCAATTGTCATGACGAGGTGATGTACAAGGCGCCAAGCCGCTTTTTTATCAGCCTGATCGGGGCACAAAATATACTCAACGCCATGAACGGTGGATTGATGTCCGTGCAAGCGGCGAATATCAGTGCAGATGACCGCCGTGCCATCGCCGAATACATTGCCGGCCACAGCCTGGACGATGTGGTTGAGGCAAGTCAGCCGCCAGCTTGCGATGCAGACCATGGTTTTGACCCGTCCGTCATTCCGGTATCTCGCGGTTGGGGTGTTGATATCAAAAATACCCGCTTTCAACCGGGACAATCCGGCGGCCTAAGCGCCGCAGATGTGCCATCACTGGAAGTAAAGTGGGCGTTTGCTTACCCCAATTCAATCAAGGCCCGTTCGCAACCGGCCTTTGGCGGCGGCGCCATTTATTTCGGCAGTCAGGATGGCACTGTGCGGGCACTGGATGCAAAAACCGGTTGTCTGCGCTGGGCGTTTCAGGCTTCAGCGGAAGTACGAACCGCGATCGTCATTTCCCAGTGGTCCGCTGACGACCCTGATGCAGCAGATCCCACGCTTTATTTCGGCGACCTGCTGGCGCGCGCCTACGCCATCAGCGCCCGGACAGGTGAATTGCGCTGGGTGAAACGGGTGGACGATCATCGCGACGCCACCATCACCGGCACACCAAGCCTGGTCGGCAAACGCCTTTACGTTCCGGTTTCCTCACTGGAAGTGGTGGCCGCACTCGATCCCGGCTATTCCTGCTGCACTTTCCGTGGTTCACTGGTGGCGCTGGACGCCGATTCCGGCGAGCAAATATGGAAATCATGGACCATCGATGAAGAGCCTTCAGACGCAGGCAAAACCACGGCAGACACAACCATTTTGGCGCCTTCCGGAGCACCGATCTGGAACAGTCCGGTGGTAGACCTGGCACGGGGGCGACTGTACGCAGGAACGGGCGAAAATTATTCCTCTCCAGCCGACGGAAACTCAGACGCCATCATTGCTTTTGATATGGAGACAGGTGCGAAAATCTGGGTGAGCCAGCAAACCAGCGGTGATGCGTGGAATACGGGCTGCCTGATTGAATTCACTACGGACGATGCCAATTGCCCGGCGGAAAACGGCCCGGACTATGATTTTGGGTCCTCGCCCATGCTGGTGACGCTTGCGGATGGACGAAATGTCGTCATCGGGGGCCAGAAATCCGGCGCGGTGATGGCCATTGATCCGGATTCCGGTGAGACTCTCTGGAAGACCCAGGTAGGGCGTGGCGGAGTTCAGGGAGGTGTGCATTTCGGCATGGCGGCGGCAGGCAGGAAAATTTATGTGCCCATCAATGACATGGCCTATCCCGAGGACGTGACGCGATACAAATTCAAGACTCCCGCCAGGCCTGGCCTGTATGCGCTGGATGCTGATTCCGGCGAGTACCTGTGGTCTTCGCCAGCGCCGGATGCCTGTGCTGGATTGGATGACTGCGATCCCGGTATATCTCATGCCATCACGGCCATTCCGGGTGCGGTCATTGCCGGCCACATGGATGGTTGGCTGCGGATTTACTCCGGCGCAAGCGGCGAGCTGTTGTGGGAACTCAATACCCTTCAGGATTTCGACACGGTATCTGGCGAACGGGCGCACGGCGGTTCATTCAGTGGTGGTGGCGCGATAGTCGCCAACGGCATGATCTATGTGAATTCAGGCTATGGGATCTACAATCATATGGCCGGAAACGTCTTACTGGCGATCGGGCCGGGGGAATAATCAGTCGAAGAATGAGTCTTCGCGAGGCCAATTACTGAACCAGCCTGGATCAGGCGCCGATACTCGGGAGCGGCCTGGTAAGAGAAGGTTTGAGTACCCACCCGCCCTCGCGGCAATGCTGTGCAATGGTTGGCAGCGGCACCGAAATTCCTTGATGCTTCAATTCAGATCCCCGGCAGGACGAAGCATGCTGCCCGGGTTCGACGGGTATAAACGACATCCAGAAATGAACTCACACTATTTTCACATCCCGTCGCTAATTATTTTCCACCTGGCTTGCAATACCGGGAACAAATTCAATGCCATGGAGTATCTGAATACTGGAGTTGGTAAAGTCATCCCCCAGGCTCTGGAAGCGCCCGCCCTGGCATTCGGCCAGGAAAGCCTCGGCGACGGCATAAAAGGACAAGTTATTTTCCGGTTTCTGAAAGCCATGGCCTTCATCGGGATACAGGACATAGGTCACAGGAATGCCTTTGGCCTTCATTGCCGCGACAATCTGATCGGACTCTGCTTGCTTGACTCGTGGGTCATTTGCCCCCTGGCCGATCAACAACGGTTTCGTGATCTTGTCGACATGGGTGAGCGGTGATCTTTCTTTTAGCAGCGACAGGCCACCTTCCGTTTCCGGATCACCTATGGCCCTGGCAAATACCTGCCTGAAGCTCTCCCAGTAGGGTGGAATCGATTCAAGTAATGTGACCAGGTTGGATGGGCCGACGATATCCACACCACAGCTGAATTCATCCGGTGTAAACGTCAGGCCGACCAGCGTCGCATAACCGCCATAGCTGCTGCCCATTATGGCCACTTTATCCGCGCTGGTAATGCCTTGTTCAACGGCCCAGTTTTTGGCATCGAGTAAGTCATTATGCATGGTCCCGGCCCACTGCTCGTTACCGGCATTTAAAAATTCTTTGCCAAAACCCGTGGAAGAACGGAAATTTACCTGTAAAACGCCGTATCCCCTGTTTGCCAGCCATTGCACCGTCGGCGCAAAGCCATAAGTGTCTCTGCCCCAGGGGCCACCATGGACCAGCATGACCAGTGGAACCGGACTGTCGGGTCTCCCGTCCTGGTCGGGATCAGACTCAAGCGGAAGCGTGAGATAGGATACCAACTCATAATTATCACGCGACTGAATAACCACACCATGCATTTTCGCCAGCGTCAGCCCATTGAGTTTCGGATGAGTGACAAAGAGTTCATCCAGTTCACCCGTGCTTGCATCAAACACTTTATAAACCGGTGAACGGTCGCTTTCATCCGTGTAAACCGTCCAGAATTGGTTGTTCAGAGATTGCGCCAGTACATTCGAGCCGCCGGGGAGTTGGCTGTTGAATCCGGCAATAATATCGATAAATTCCAAACTGATGGCATGCCATTCCGGTTTGATCATATTGAGTGCGTAGGCGAAGGGCCGGTGGCTGCGCGGATCTATCAGGACGCTGCTTATATCCATGCGGTCAGATTCGGCGAGTGTTGTCAGCGACTGATCCTCGAGGTTCATATGCACCAGAGCCGCCGTATTCCGATCGCGGCTATCGAGCATGTAAATTCCCTGGTTGTCTTCATCAAACCCAAGTATCGAAGTGGTCTGAACATCTTCAAAAGCAATGTCAAAAAGAGGCTCCCAGGCGTCATTGTTTCTTAACAGAACATGCATCCCACCGCCGGGCGTGGACTGGGTTGCCATGCGAATTTTGAGCTCATTGTCGACCAGAATTGAAGCAAAGCCGTCGTTCGTGCTTAGCAGGGTGCGCTCGCCAGTGCTCAGTTCGACGCTGTAAACGTCGTGCCATTTGGGATCTCTGTCGTTCATACCGACAATAACAATGCCGGGTACCTTCTCGCTTTGCGCAATCATTTGTGCCTGGGTACCCTCGAAGGGTGTCAAGTCAACGGTGTCTCCACTGCCCAGATCGATGCTGTACAGGTGCCAGTTTTCATCGCCACCCTGGTCTTGTATGTACAATATATGTTTGCTGTCCAGAGCCCAGAAATGCGAGGGAATGCCGCGATCCTTATCTTTCGTGATGGCTTTTACACTCGAAAAGTCGCCCCTGTCACCAACCCATAAATTCATCACCCCGTCCAACGGTGCTCGAAAGCTCATTTGCATGCCATCGGGACTCAGTCGGCCCTGGAAACGCGAGGGATTGCCAAACAACACGCTGCGTTCGATTATCGGGGGTGGTACTGCTGCGGGAGCGTCCATTGTTGCTGGCGAACTTTCTTCAGTAGGGGCTGAGCCAGGGGTATTCGGGTCGCATCCTGTCAATGCAAACATCAGAGCGAGAGTGATACCTGGTGCAAAATATTTGCTCATTTTTACATCCTTGCCGGTGTTGAAATAACTGTTGCAGACTCCTGGTGCTCCATTTGGCCGGGCTGTGCAATATGCGGGCTATGCCACCCATTCGAAAAACTGCAGGTCCATCTCTCCTTCGACGCAGTCCAGAATGGGCGGCACGAGGCGCTGGTGGTAATCCGCCTGCTGGTGAAAATCGAACGCCGACTGATCCGCAAATCGTGCATACACAACATAGCTTCCTGACGTTTCGGTACGCCGGATCACCTCGTATACCAACAGGCCGGGTTCCTGCTCATGTGAGATTTCAGAAAGTTCGGTCTGCAGGCGCTCGAAATCCAGTTCCCGTCCTGCTGCCACTTTCAAGTTTGCAATGAATACGATCATGCCTGGTGCCGTGAAATGCTCATAAACCCAGTTCTTCGGTCAACTGATCCTGCAACCTGAATTTCTGGATCTTGGTGGAGGAAATCGGCCATTGGTCAACAAAGCGAACATACCTCGGGATTTTGAAACCGGCAATCTTTCCCCGGCAAAATTCAATCAACTCCTCTTCGCTGACCGTCTTGCCCGGCTCGAGCTCGATGAATGCCGCGGGAACTTCAGTAAGGCGCGGATGCGCAACACCAACCACTTGTGCCAATTTAACCGCTTCGTGGTTTTGCAGGTAAGTTTCAATTTCAACTGCAGCTACGTTTTCACCGCCCACTTTAAGCATATCGCGCAGGCGGCCGTGAAACATCAGCTGACCGTCCGGGTCGATGGATATCAGGTCACCGGAATGAAACCATCCGTCCGCATCGAGCGCTTCGGCGGTCTTGTCCGGAGACTTGTAATACCGGGTAAAGGTGCTGTAACCACGAATCCAGGCCTCGCCCCGCTCGCCAGGTGCAACCTCATTGCCGGTCGCCGGATCGATGGCTTTGACTTCCATCCCTGACAGTGGTGTACCCAGACGGGTGAAACGCTGTTCCTCGGAAGCATCCAGGCGACTGGTGGTGACCGTGCCGGCGGTTTCTGTCATACCAAAAGTACCTACAAAAACGGCATTGGGCAGCGCCTTCTTCATTTTCTCGCCGATCTCAGGCGGCTGTACTGCAAAATTGGCGTTCATGAGCTTGATCCGACTGAGATCGGTATTTTCAAAATCAGGATGGTCAACCAAATCGGACATGATGGTCCAGAAGCAAGGATAGGTTGCAGTGATCTTGTCTTCTTCCATCATTTTCAGCGCTTCACCGGCCTGGAAATACCCGGTGGTCACATAAGTGCCGCCCTTGGCAAAGATCGCTGCCAACGGGAGAATGGCCGCAATGTGGAACATGGGAAGCGGCGACCAGAAACGGTCCTCGCTCCCCAGTTCGTAGCGGTCAGCAAGTGCTGCGCCGTTACGCACAATTGCCTCGTGAGAAATCATGCAACCCTTTGGATTGGCCGTCGTGCCGGACGTGTAAAGAATCAATGCGGTGTTTCCCAGGCGCACCTGTAGCCGACTCAGGTGCAACCGTTCCATGTCACCTTGTTCAGACAGGGCGTTGAATTGATCTTCGGAAAGCATTCCATCGGCGTTGGACTGGCCAAAGAGAACAATATTGCGCAGCAGTGGAGCCTCTTCAATTTGCAGATTTGAGGCCTGGGATTTTGCCAGTTGCGGTAAGGCCAGGTGCAGCCGGTCGACAAAATTCACGGCGTCGGCTATTTTGTCGGTAGTCAGCAGAATCTTGAGGTCAGCGTTTTCAATCACGTAGGCCAGCTCTGGCGGCATGTAGCGAGCATTGACTGGAACCGTCACCGCGCCCAGCAAAGCAGCGGCAAACAGGGTTTCCACAAAATCCATTCCGGTCGGTAACAACAGCCCCACGTGATCCCCGGGGCCTATTCCCAGCGCCTGCAGGCTTAGTGCCTTGCGAAAGGCTGCTGCTCGAATATCCGCATAAGTACTGCGCTGATCAGGCAGGATCACCGCCATGCGATCAGGGTGCGCATCCGCCGCCATCAACAGCAGGTCGCCCAGCGTGGTTGTCTGCAACCGGATTGCGGCCAGATCAGTGCTCATGCCTTGAGCCGACTATTCCAAGGGATCAAGAAATTCCCTGACGTAGGTGCCATCGATGCACTCGATGAGGTCAGGCGCAATTTCTTTAAAATGAGGCGTGTTACGGTGGGCTTCTTCAGCCGCTTCACTGGCGAATTGCTCGTAAACTGCATAACTACGTGGTTCATCCCGGAGCTTGAAGAATTCGTAAGCCATTGTTTCAGGTTCGTTTTTGCGTACTTTTTCTGTCAGCGCATTTGCCAGGCGCACAAAGTCTGCTTCTTTGCCTTCCTTGACCTTCATGCGGGCTAGAAATGTCATCATGGCGAATCCTCCAGGGAAATTTTCTTGAATAAGTTTCAAGTTATACTAGCGTACTGCTTGCTTGAAAGAAACTGTATAAATAGTTCTACCCAATGGCCGCCATGGTTCATATTAAAAGGGTCAGCAAAATGTCTGAACAGCATTTCACTGCCGTCACGGAAGCCCTGGATATCGAGGAAAAAAGCTTCTCCACATTTGAAGTAAACGGCACCAGCCTCGTCATCTGCCGCTTTCGGGGCGAGTATTTCGCGATCGAAAATCGCTGTTCCCATGCTCAGAGTGCCTTCGACGAAGGCCGCATGCGTGGTTACCGCATCATCTGCCCCTTGCACGGCGCCACATTCGACATTCGTGACGGGTCCTGCACCGGTTTACCGGCTAAACAGTCCATTCGTTCATTCCCCCTGCGCATCGTGGACGGCATGATCGAAGTGAAACTGTCCAGCTAAGGCGTGTCGAGATTATTTCCTACGTATTTCCTATCCATTTTCGGATGGAGTCTTTCCTGTTCCTTATTTAAAGTACCCCGTATTGGAGCATTAAATAGGGGCCGCAAATTACGCAAATTATTCTGCAATGGGTTTGAATATATCTCGATTGGTGATTGGGTGTGCCATGGCGGTCCACCATTACAAGGAAGACTACCCAATCTAAAAAAATTCGCGTAATTCGCGGCCGATTCTCAAGCCCGCTGGTTAAAGCGGCGTCCTATCATCGCACTGGCGATGTTTATCTTCTGGATGTCGATGGCGCCGCCGGCTATGCCCCAGCCCCAGGCATCGCGAAAACGGCGTTCCATGGGGTATTCCTTGGAGTAGCCGTAACCTCCCATCAATTGCAGTGCGCTACCGGTCACGCTGCGGGCGATCTCGTTGGCAAAGCACTTGGCAATGCTGGATGCGCCGATGTCGGGAAATCCCATTTCAGCGTCAACCGCGGCGCGCCAGATCAGCAGGCGTGAAGCCTCTACCTGCATTTTCATTTCCGCCAGCTTAATCTGCACGGCCTGGAAATCGACGATGGGCTTGCCGAACTGGCGGCGCTCCTGGACATAATCAGTCACATCCGCGAGTGCCGCAGCGGCCTGGGCCAGGGCCATGGTTGCGTTGCCACAACGTTCGAGGTCGAAGGCCGCCATCAGTTTCTTGAATCCGCCGGCAGGCACCACGAGGTTTTTCAAAGGGACGCGCACCTTATCCAAGTAAATATCTGAAGAGGGAACGCCACGAAAACCCATCAACTGCTCGGGTCGGCCGAAGCTGAGCCCCGGCGTATCTTTTTCGACATAAACTGCGCCAATTGCCTTGGCACCGGGTTCATCTGTCATGCGGCAATACACCAGGTAGCCATCCGCGTGACCGCCGCCTGAACACCAGCGTTTCGTGCCATTTAGCACGATTTCATCACCTTGTATTTCCGCTTTTGTGGTCAGATCGGTCAGCGCCGTACCCGCTGCAGGTTCTGACATGGCAATCGCCACCATCTTTTCACCCGCACAGACGGCGGGAACGACCTCATGTACCAACTCTGAACTGGCAAATCGTTCGATGGCGCGGACGGGACCTACGCAAGATTCGAATACAGGGAATGCCACGGCCGAAGAAACACGACCCAGTTCCTCAACCACAATCAGGGCCTCCAGATTTCCCAGCCCCAGCCCGCCCAACGCTTCTGGAATGTTGATTCCCAGGTAGCCCATTTCCGCGAATTCCTTAACCAGTTCTCGGGTGGGCGGTTCCCCGCTTTTTTCTATTTCCTCTGCAATAGGCAACAGGCGCTCCCGGGCGTAGCGCCGTACGCTTTCTTGCAGTTCTTTTTGTTCTTCGCTCAGTTGAAAATCCATGAGTTCCAGCCTTTTATCCAGAGTTTGGGAATGAAGCAGCAGGGAAATATTCAGCCCTGAGTATAACCACAATCGCTTCGAAAACCTTAATTAACATCAGGATTTTTAGATAATTCAGTAAATAAACAATCATGATTGTTTATTTATTTGATGCTTGAGCCTATAATTAAAACCTCCAATGGCAATACCCTCAGGCGGTGTACTCGCAATGGACCAGTGCTTTATCAACCGCGTATACGAGGGGATTGAGCAGGAGCGGTCTCGCCGGGGGCCACCGCCTGATTTTCCATCACTGCCGCTGATTCCAGGCGGGCGCTATACTGAAGCTGAATTTCTCGATCTGGAGCAGCAATTCCTGTGGCAGAAATCGTGGCTGTATGCTTGCCATGCAGATGAAATACCGGACGTGGGCAGTTATTTTCTGTGGCACAAAACCGGCTCACCCATCCTGATCGTGCGTACTGAGAACAATCAACTGCGGGCTTTTTACAATACCTGTCGTCACCGGGGCAGCCCGCTGGTCAATGAACCCTCCGGTAAGGTCAAAAATGGTTTTACCTGTGCATTCCACGGCTGGAGCTATGACCTCGAAGGAAATCTGAAGGCTGTGCGCGAGGAGAGGGATTTCGTCAATCTGGATTTCAGTTGCCTGGGTCTGGTGTCTGTTCGTTGTGAGCGCTTGGGGAAATGGGTATTTATCAATGAAGATCCTGATGCAGATCCACTGCTGAAAACACTTGGGCCGATAACCCGTCAATGGCAGCAATTCGAGCCCGACAGTGTCCGCCACGTAGAATCCTACGGTTTCGACGTCGAGTGCAATGTAAAGGTCATGATGGAAGTCTTTTTTGAGGTGTACCATCTGCAAAGTATTCATTCCAAAACAGCCAACCGCTTTCTGGAAAACCGGGCAAGCAACATCATTTTGTGGCCAGGAGGGCATTCCCTGATGGTTACTCCCAATCGAAATCCGGAATGGGTGGATCCGGGCACGGTGGGAATGAAGGAGTTTTCTCAGATCAGTGAATTGCCCGTCAAAACTAACGTCTCGTATAACCTGTACCCCAACCTGGTGACACCGGTAGCATCCACTGGTCTGCCCTTCCTCACTTTTTGGCCGGCAGGCAAACAGACCATGCGTGTCGATTGTCATTGGTTTGCTCCTGACTGGGGTGAGGGTGAACGGCATCCGCTGTGGGAAAAGCGTATGGAAAATTTCAACCGCATCTTGCAGGAGGATATCGAATTTGTACCTCGAATCCAGAAATCAATACATTCGCGCGGCTTCAGGGGAATCACACTGAGCTACCAGGAGCGGCGTATTTACCACTGGCACGAAGAACTCGACCGCAGGATCGGCATCGAGCGTGTACCGGAACATTTGCGTGTGACGCCACGACTTGCAGCGATGGTTGAGCGATGAACTACCCATTATCGCCGTCTACCCGCCGATGTCGTCCCGCGATGTTTATAAATTTAAACGAGAGAGCATAACCATGACTGAAACACTACTGACCCGCGTTCCCCGCGATGAACTGCCCGAAGGTGCACGTATTGCCTGGGATGCATTAAATGAACTGACCGGAACGCCCACCTTCGTTGACGTATTCGCCAAGGCCCCGGAATTGCTGGATTTTGCGATGGTACAGTTCTACCAGAATATCTTTTTCGATGGCCGGGTGGGCCAGAAACACAAACAATTGTCACGGCTGCGCCTGAGCATGGGTCACGGTTGCCGTACCTGCAACCTGCAAAACCTGACCGGGGTTTCAGAACTGGGCTATTCGCAAGAAAAAATCGATGCGATGTGGCGGCAAGACTATTCCAGCTTCACTGAAGACGAGCAAGCAGTGATGGAACTCGCGGACGAACTGGCATTAAACAATGCGCATGGCAAACTGACCCCAGAGTTATATGCCAAACTCAAACGGCATTTCATTGATGAGGAAATTCTGGAGTTGGGGTTGTGTCTTTCCATTATCGTGGGGCTGGTCAAGCTATCGTTCACTTTTGGGCTGGTAGAAAAAGAAGACTACTGCGAGTTTGGCACGCAATAGTTAACGGGTTTTAACAGACCCTGGTCACTGCTGGCAGGAGCACCAGGGACAAGGAGACAATTCGCCATGAGTACAAACGTCGTAGAAAGCTGGCAGATCAATCCGGATGCCGAAGCAGAGGATTTGGAGGCCAAACAGCCGTTCATTGACAACGGATTGGAGGTGCTCGATCCGTCACGTTATTACAGTCCGGAATTCATGACACGGGAATGGGAGCGAATGTGGACCCGGACCTGGCTGATCGCCGCCATTGAAACCGACATCCCGGAACCGGGTGACTATTCAGTTTTCCGCCTCGGGCGCGAGAGCATCATCATCGTGCGGCAGGAAGACGGCTCCGTAAAAGCCTTGTACAACGTATGCGCACACCGTGGCAACGAGCTCATACACAACGACAGGGGCAGCCTGGTGCAGTTCACCTGCTCATTCCACTCCTGGCAATACGGCCTGGACGGGGTCAACACTCATATCACGGACAAAGAAACAATCAATCCAAAGCTGGTTTGCAAAACTCCGAGGATCAAGGAAGTGCATTGTGAGACCCATGCCGGCCTGATCTTCATCAATCTGGACGACAATCCGCCGCCGTTGAAAGAACGCCTTGGGCTGCCCGAGGGTTACCTGGAGATGTATCAACTGGACAAGATGCACTGCGTACGGCACACCGTCAGTGAATGGGCAGCCAACTGGAAGACCGGGGTTGATGCCTTCTATGAGACTTATCATCTGCACGCCGTTCATCCGGAAACCCAGGACGTGATGGATGACATGAGTGTGCAGGTGGACCTCTACCCTCACGGATACAGCCGCATGTTGGTGCCCATCGCGGTCAAGACCAAGCGGCAGGCCGACCAGGAATCGATGAACCCCAGCCTGGAGTACATGATGACGGAGGCGAGCATCGACCCATCACAGTTCAACGGCAATGCAGGGGAAGTGCGAGTGGCAATACAGCAGGCCAAACGGAAGCGTTCAGACAAGCTTGACCTGGGCTACGAGCGATTCACCGATGGGCAGCTGACAGACAGCTGGGCAACCGGCGTTTTTCCGAATGTACAGATAGGGCTGCATCCGGAAGGTGCATTCCTGATGCGCTTCATGCCGCACCCCAGCGACCCGGAGAAGTTTTATTACGACACCATGACCCTGATCCATCCCGTGGATGACCCGGACTACAATGTGCCGGGCTGGATGGGCCTGCCGGAGGGCACCGATACCAGTGGTGACATCAGGCCGGATACCGAATACACAGCGATCGGAGATCCGCCGAATCTCGGTCAGGTTCTGGACCAGGATTCCGAGCTGTTGCCGGTGGTGCAGCTCGGAATTCGCTCAAGGGGGTTCGCCGGTGCGATCTGGGGCGAACAGGAACAGCGTTTGCGGCATTTTCACACGGAACTGAACAGATACCTGGACGGAGATAAGTAATCCCGCTTTTGATTTTTGATTGCGATGGCCAAGGTGTTGCTCTTCGGTCACAATGAGCCATCCGGTTTTCTGCGGATGATTCTACTGAGGTAAGTTTTTGTCTCGAATTTCAATCATCATCACCTTGAGTATCACGCTGCTGGCCGTGCCGGCAATATACACAGCCGGTATCGCTCTTAACTGGTACGGTGAGCTGGAAAATACAGGTTTGATAGAAGCTGCGAGGATCCCCAGGGGCATTCGCCATGAGCAAGATTCTGTCCAAAAAATTGCCGCATCACGAAGCGGCGTTGCGAATCCCAAACAAATCCTTTTCGGCGATTTGCACGTCCACACTACGTTTTCATCCGATGCATTCCGAATGGCATTGCCCATGGTGCAGGGCGATGGCGCTCACCCGCCGGCGGATGCCTGTGATTTCGCTCGGGCCTGTTCCATGCTTGATTTCTGGGCGCTTACCGACCACGCCGAGAGCCTGACCCCAGAGCACTGGATCGCGTCTATTGAAAACGTTCAGCAGTGCAACGCAGTCGCCGGCGACAGCGCCAACCCGGACATGGTTACGTTTATGGGTTTCGAGTGGACCCAGGTCGGCAGCACCCCGGAAACGCATTACGGCCACAAGAATGTCATCTTCAAAGACACCGAGTTGGAAAACCTGCCAAAGCGGCCAATCAGCTCACTATTTCGTGCTGCTTTTGGCAGCATTCCCCTCAACCTGAGACTCCTGCCGCCTCTACGTGACCTGCCGAATCGACAGCGTTACTATGATTTCAGCCGCCTGATCCAGGCCATTTCGGCGCCGCCGCTGTGCCCGGAAGAAGGGCATGTACGTGACTTTCCTGCGAGCTGTGCAGAAATAGCACCCACACCCGAAGTGTTGTTTCGCAAGCTGGCCGAGTGGGATCTCGACTCCATCGTCATCCCGCATGGTACTGCATGGGGAATTTACTCGCCGGGCGGCACCTCGCTGGACAAGCAGCTGGCCGGCAACATGCATGACCCGCAGCGCCAAACCCTGATCGAAGTTTATTCAGGACATGGCAACGCCGAGGTACATCGTGACTGGCGCGCGGTTGAATTCTCGGCCGCAGGTGGCCTGGTTTGTCCGCAACCCCGAGCCGATTACCTGCCTTCGTGCTGGCAAGCCGGAGAGTTGATTCGACAACGCTGTCTGGCGACAGGCATGGATGACGGGGATTGTGATGAGCGTGCCCGGCAGGCTCGTGTGAAATATCTGCAATATGGCCAAACAGGTTGGCATACGGTTCCCGGCACAAAACTCGAAGACTGGCTGGACTCTGGCCAGTGCCGAGATTGTTTCCAGCCGGCGTTCAATTACCGGCCCGGAGGTTCGGCCCAATACGGGTTGGCGATTACTAACTTCGATGACCCGGAACAGCCTGCCCGATTCCGCTTTGGTTTCATTGCTTCCAGCGACAATCACACCGCCCGCCCGGGCACCGGTTACAAAGAGTATGCACGTCATCCCATGGTGGACTGGTGGGGCTACCGGGATGAAGGATCGCGTCGCTTGTACTCCACCGACCGCGGAAGTCCCGATCCGGCCAGTGTAGACGTTGATATCAGTAAACTGGATGTGTTCAATATCCTGGAACTGGAACGCCAGTCCAGTTACTTCGTCACCGGTGGACTGGTCGCCGCCCACGCTCGCGGGCGCAATCGCGATGCCATTTGGGAAGCCCTGAAAAACAAGGAGGTCTATGGCACATCGGGCCAGCGGATTCTTTTGTGGTTTGACCTGCTCGGCAATGCTGAAGAGGGTGAACCGGTGACTCTGCCCATGGGTACCGAGACTGCAATGTCAGTCACTCCGCGATTCCGGGCGCGGGCGCTGGGTGCATTCAGGCAGAAACCCGGTTGCCCACAATACAGCATCAACGCTCTTACTCCGCAACGCCTTGCCCTGCTTTGCCGCGGTGAATGTTACAACCCGTCTTCCGAACGAACCCCCATCAGTCGTATCGAAGTGATCCGGATACACCCGCAAAATCGACCTGGAGAACCGGTCGGCCCCTTGATCGAGGATCCGTGGAAATCGTTTGATTGCGATATCGGCAGCAGCAGCGTTTGCGAGTTTGAATTCGAAGATCCTGAATTTACCACAACGGGCCGGGATGCCGTCTATTATGTGCGGGCTTTACAGGTCGGGCATGAAACAATCAACGCCGGTGGCCTGCGCTGCGATTTGGATGAGCAGGGTCAATGCATCAGGGTCAATGCCTGTTACGGCGATGACCGAACAGACCCGCAAGACCATTGTTCTGCAAAAGCCCAGGCACGGGCCTGGTCATCGCCGATCTTTGTTGATTTCAGACCGGTCGAATCCCCGGGTACCTGAGTGGTGGATTCCCGCCGTCGGATCGTGAATCATGCCCGTTACTGAATACACCGCCAGATCACGCCTGGCCCTGCTGGCCCTGGGGGCGGTCGCAGGCCTGATCATGGCAGCATCCGGGCTGGTGGAGCGACGGTCACCGGCTACAAGTGAATTGCCCGCCAACGCCATTGCCCGGGTCGGTGGGCAAATCATCACGCAAGAACGCTATTCCCAGGTGTTGAATGACCTGGCAGCTGACAAACGCGCACCGCTGAGCGCTGCAGACAGGCAATTCGTGATCGACCGCCTGATTGATGAGGAATTGCTGATCCAAAGAGGCATGGAACTGGGGCTGGCCGAATCCTCGCCGCGAATCCGCAAGGCCCTGGCAAGCGCTGTTATCAGCCAGCTTACGGCCGAGGCAGAGGCCAATTTGCCCGATGAAGAAGCTTTGCGTGATTTGTATGATTCGGATCCGGATTTCTTCACCTCCACAGCCCGCTACCGCCTGCACTGGTTAAGAATCCCGGCCGCTGATGAAGCAGCGAAGCTCAAGGCTGAGGAGGCTTACCGGCAGCTCAGTAGTGGTGCGGTGCTGGCGGAAGTAATGCAAATGACGGGACTGGAACATGAGTCCATTCTGCCCGATACCTTATTGCCGTTGAGTAAAATCATCGATTATCTGGGGCCTGCTTTGGCCGCTCGTGTTTCGATGCTCAAGCCAGGCGAATATACCAAGCCGATGGCGGGTAACGGCGAAATCCATATTCTTAAACTGCTGGATTTCCAAGCTGAGGTAATTCCTGCATTCGAACAAGCACTGCCCGTCCTGGAAGCAGAATATCTGCGTCGGGCAGGTGACGAAGCTTTGCGTCAATACTTGCAATGGCTACGCCAGCGCAGCGAAGTGATCGTGGTTCGAGAAAAGATCAAACAACCCTGATGGTTCGCCTGGGCTCTGCGCTGGTATGTCTACTTGGTCTGGTGTTCTTGCATCCTGTTCAGGCACACGTTCTCAGCGAATCGTTCAGTCGCTGGTTGTACCATGAACATACGCTGAGTGTGCGCTTCACAGTCAATGCGCGTGAAGCCACCCGTATTCCTGGTCTTTCCTACACCGCCACGCCGGGTAAAATCTTGGCCAATTACCTCAGCAGAAAAATTTCAGTTCCCTCGCCGGAAGCCAATTGCAGGCTGACGCAGGATTTCTTTCCGGTCGCCGCACGAGCAGGTTTTTTGCAAGCGGAAGCGGTGTGGCAGTGCAGAAAAAAGCCAATTGAACTGGAGATCCACGCCTTTTTTGAACTGGCCGCCGAGCATTCCCATTTCGCCAGTTTCGAGTCCGCCGGGCAGTTGCACCAGCGCCTGCTAAGCAGCGAAGACCCCGTGTGGTTGCTGGCAACGGGCAAGCCGGGCGCAAACCACAAAGAAACCGGCGGACATACCTTTAAAACATTCTTGGCGCAGGGATTTCGCCACATCCTCAGTGGACTCGACCATATTGTATTTCTGCTTGCATTGCTGCTTATTTGCCGCCGCCGCAGCGACATTGTGTGGGCTGTCACCGGATTTACCCTGGGCCACAGCATTA
>SMVB01025407.1_pt1 | contig 17031 bp, 14 predicted proteins | sample 2456461 | NCBI WGS metagenome assembly SMVB01 (sample SAMN11095934, study PRJNA526329) | marine sediment metagenome | biome: Marine sediment; feature: Surficial sediment; material: Deep marine sediment; isolation source: Hadal surficial sediment | place: Pacific Ocean | collected 2014-05 | depth...
CTATCCACGCCGTGCGGTACACACGAGATTGCGCTCTGTTTACAGGTCGATGCTGGCAACAATGGTTGGGATGCCGGTTTCGACAATGTAACGGCGCAATGCAAACTAAGCTGCCCATGGGACTGCGAGCCCACCCCGAACGGCGATGTCGGCATCAACGACTTCCTCGAACTGCTTGCCCAGTGGACGCTGGTCGGGTCGTCATGCGACTTCGACGGAAGCGGCGTCGGGATCAATGCGTTCCTCGACCTGCTGGCGAACTGGGGTCCATGCCCGTAACTGTCGGCATCCTCGACCTGCTGATCCTGCTGGGGAACTGGACGCTCTGAGAGGTTTCCTCTGCCGCGTCAGTCTTGGTTGGTGTGCTGTGACATGCCCGCGCCATACTTGCCTTGCTAGTGGTGTGATTCAGAAATACTGGGCATTATGTTGCCCCGTGCAGCCCATCGTTCTATCGTGGCCCAGGAGGTCACCGCGATGCGAGTTGCTCCAGCAATCAAGTTGACCAAGAGGGAACGCGAGACCCTTCATCACTGGCGTCGAGGGCGCAAGACTGCCGTGCGCCAGCGCGATCGGGCCCGCATCATTCTCCTCGCCGCGGACGGGGAATCGAACGCTGAGATCGCTGAGGAACTTGGCGTCAAACCTCATACGGTCGGGCGGTGGCGCGCACGCTTCGCCGAGTTGCGCCTGGAGGGAATCGCCCAGGATCTCCCTCGAGGTGGACGATCACGCCGGGATCGCGAAGGCGTTGAGAGCGCAATCATCCGCAAGACCACACAGGAGACGCCGAGAAACGCGACGCATTGGAGTACACGTTCGCTCGCCACGGAACTCGGAATCAGTCAGTCCATGGTTCATCGTGTTTGGAAAGCGAACGGCCTCAAACCGCACTTGGTACGCACGTTCAAGGTGAGCCGAGATCCGCGATTCGAGGAGAAGCTCATCGACGTCGTCGGCCTCTACCTCAACCCGCCGGAGAAGGCGCTCGTCATCAGCGCAGACGAGAAGAGTCAGGTTCAAGCGCTGGATCGAACGCAGCCGAGTCTGCCGATCATCCCCGGACGTTGCGGAACCATGACGCACGACTACAAGCGCAACGGCACGACCACGCTGTTCGCAGCCATCGAGATGACGCAGGGCAAAGTCATCTCGACGTGCATGCCGCGTCACAGACATCAGGAGTGGATCAAGTTCCTCAAGCAAATCGACGCCGAGACTCCGAAGGAACTCGACCTCCATCTCATCGTCGACAACTACGCAACCCACAAACACCCGAAGGTGAAGGCATGGCTGAAGCGCCACAAGCGATTCCACATGCACTTCATCCCAACCAGTAGCTCCTGGCTCAACGTCATCGAGAGATTCTTCCGCGATCTCGATAGCAAGCGGTTGCACCGAGGCGTATTCCGAAGCGTTGCTGAACTCATCGATGCGATCAAGGCCTACATCGATCAGCACAACGAGGATCCAAAGCCCTTCGTCTGGACAAAGACCGCAGAACAGATCATCGAAAAGGTCGGGCGAGCGAGGCTCGCTCTGGAGAAACTGGATAATGCCCCAACAGCGTGAATCACTCCACTAGGACCCCCAGCTCGCCAGCAGGATCAACAGGTCGGCGATGCCGACGGCGCAGTCCACGGAGAGGTCCGCCGGGCACGCCTCCGGCGGGTCGCAGGCGGTACACGGGCCCCACGCCGCAATCAATAGCAGCATGTCCTGTATTGCGACCACGCCGTCGCCGTCGAGATCGGCGGATGGCTCCGGGGCCGAGCAGTCGGGGATGTCGACGCACAGCGTTGTCGTACAACAGATGCCGCCGTCTGCGCCGATGATCAGCGCCGTGAAGCAGATCGGCTCCCCGACGGCGCCGCCACCGGCCGTGAACACGTAGGTAGACTCTCCGCCGGTGCAGGTATCGGTTCCCGTCACGGTCCACGTGAAGGTCGTGCCGTCACCGAGGCAGACGAGGTCCTCGCTGGTCACCGCAAAGCAGCCGGGGTCGACACACTGGTCCGGCAAGGCCTCTTCGCACGGCGAAACAGTGTCGGGCGGTGGCGTGAAGATGAGTGACCAGCTCACGAACGTGCCGACGTCACCACCGTCGTTGTCGATGACGTTCAACGTCCATGTTCCCATGGCGTCTTCGCCGATGAAGCCCGCCAGCGAGCCGGGATCGGGCCTGAAGGTGCCTGACAGGTCCGTCTCGCACTGATCTTCGATCGAGCGCGCTGCGTCGTCGTCCAGGATAACGTTGAGGTTGTCCTCGGAGCAGCCGAACGGACTGCCCGCGTGGCAGAGGTTTCCGCCGGTGTCCGCGCCGATCCGTGACATCAGTAACTGGGGCTCGCCGCCGTCCTTTGACAGCTTCACGCACAGGTCACCGATCCAGGTGTGGGGGATGTTGAACTGGACTTCGAGATCCAGGACCGAAAATGACTCCCCGACGACGATGGAGTCAAAGACACCGACCGGGTCGCCAATCGGTATCGCGAGGTTGGGGTCGCTGGAGTACGTCACCTTCTCGCCGCCGACGCAGTCTGCGTCGTCACCGAGGTAGGCACCGCCGAGAGCTGCGCAGTCTTCCGCCGTCTCGACGGTGCAGAACTGACCGGTGCCATCACACTGGCAGCAACCGCCTTCGGGAATACACGTCGAGCCGTCACAGACCGTATCGTCGCCCTGGTATTCGCCACCGAGGCCACCGCTGCCGCTGCAGTCACAATTCTGCAACGCGGCACTGGCGCAGATCTGATCCCACTCGATATCGCAACAGAACGGGTCCGCACCGCAGATGAGGTCCTGGCAGTCCTGGTCGCTGCATCCGGGGCCGCCGGTCGGCGCGCCGCAGTTGCCGCAGTCGCCCATGCCGGGCTCATCCTCGCACTCGGACTGACTGACGCCGTCTACACAGCTGTTGTCCGGCAGGCAGCACGCACCGGTCACGAGCGCCTCGCAGTCGATCGACAAGACGTAGTCGTTGCCGCTGCCGCATGGAAGATCATCGAAGAGGCCGTCACCGGCCCAAAGGCCCGGCGCGACGAACACCACGTACTCGCCGGCCGGGAGGTCGGCGCTGGCGTCAGAGATCGACTTGCAGTCGCTGGAGCAGCCGATGTCGCCGACGACCGCCGGGGAGCAGGTCCCAATGCCGTCGACGATGTAGCAGACACCGTCGAACTCGGATGTCAGCGTCGCACTGAGGATGCCACCGCCGTGGTTGACGAGGTACCAATCGGTGTCGCGAGTAAGGCCGTCGGCCCACGCGGTACCGCAGAATGTGTCTCCGCACTGGGCATTGATGAACACCGGTGGCATCGAGTTGCAGCCGCCGTTGTTGTCGTCGCCGCAGTCTTCGCCCTCCTCAAGCGCCCCGGCGGGGCACTGGACTTCGCAGGCCGGAGCAACACAGATCCCGCCAACACATACGGTGCCGGGCGGACAGTCGTCGTCGGACTGGCACACGCCACAGTCGCAGGCAGCAAACGCCGCGTCAGCGCAGATCTGATCCCACTCCACATCACAGCAGAACGGATCAGCGGCACAGATGAGGTCCTCGCAGCCGGGGTCGCTGCAGCCGGGCGTGCCGCTGGGCACGTCGCAGTCGCCGCAACCTTCGCAGCTCACGTCGAGCGTATAGGTGCCGCAGGCGTTGTTGTAGCCGGACAGACGGATGTAGTACGTCATGCCGGAGATGACGGCCCAGCTGATCGTGCTCTGGAAGCCGCAGGCGTCGTCGTTGCAGGCAAGTTCAGACCCGCCGCACGCATCCCACGCGGACAACGCCGTGTCGTAGGCGCTGCCGCAGGTTGACGCCGTCACGGTGCCGTCGCACGAGGCCGTGTAGCAGAACCACACGGTCACCGTGTCGCTGAACGTGCACAATGTGATATCGGATTCGGAGCCGTTGTCGCAGGTCGTTCCGGTGAAGACGCCGTCTCCGATCGGGATGCACGCGTCGCACGTGTCGCCGCCGCCCTCAGCCATCACGAACGCCGAACAGACGACGACAGTACAAAGACAAGTCAATGCCATGAAACGGCCTGGCATCATCCGGCAATCTCCAGGCACCGAATTTACACGAATCCGAACCATTCGCCTAGGACCAAGTGTCCCGTCGACATCGTCGGAAGCAAGGGGGGCTAGACTGGGACCCATGGCGATCATCATCGACGAAACCCGCCACGTGCTCGTCCAGGGCATCACCGGCCGCGAAGGCCGTGCCCGGACCCGCCTGATGCGCGAGTACGGGACGAACGTCGTCGCCGGGTGCACGCCGGGCAAGGGCGGCCAGGCGGTCGAGGGCGTGCCGGTGTTCGACCGCGTGGCCGACGCGGTCGCCCAGGTGGGGAACGTCGACGTCTCGGTGCTGTTCGTGCCCGCGGCCCTCATCAAGGACGCGGCGATCGAGGCGATCCGCGCCGGCGTGAAGCTGCTTGTGCTCGTGCCCGACCGCGTGCCGGTGTGGGACGCGATGAAGATCGCCGCCGAGGCCGCCACGCACGGTGCGTCGTTCGTCGGCCCCAACACGCTGGGCATCCTCAGTCCCGGCCGGGCGGTGCTGGGCATGATCGGCGGCCGCGCGGATTCCGCACGCGAATGGTTCAACGAGCCGATTCCGGGCCGAACCGCCGGCGTCGTCTCACGCAGCGGCGGGATGACCAGCTCGTGCGGCTATTACCTGAGCCGCGCCGGCGTCGGCCTCAGCACACTCGTCCATGTCGGGGGCGACTCGATCATCGGTCTGGCGATCGCCGACGTCGCAGCGATGTTCCAGGATGACCCGGAGACCGACGCAATCGTCGTCTTCGGTGAGATCGGCGGCACACAGGAAGAGCGGCTGGCTGCCATGATGCGAGCGGGCCGCGTCACAAAGCCCGTCATCGCCTACATCGGCGGCGCCGCCGCCACCGAGGGCACGCGGTTCAGCCACGCCGGCGCCATCATCGAGGGCAACCGTGGCACCCACGCGGGCAAGGTCGCGGCGCTGAAAGCCGCGGGGGCCACGGTCGTCGAGTCGTTCGGCGAACTCCCGCCCAGGACCCTGGAGGTCCTCGCGCAACTCCAACCGACGGCGAGCAACCCATGACCACACCGTGGAAGACCGCCATCACGGAGATCGAGCCGAACCGCGTCCGCGTGCGCGGGCACGACATCGGGCAGCTGATGGGCAGCGTCGGGTTCGGCGCGGCGGTGTACCTGATCCTTCGCGGCAAGTTGCCGGATGAACCGACGGCGCGGCTCATGGATGCGATCCTGGTGTCGTCGATCGACCACGGTGCGACGCCGCCGTCGGCGCTCGCCGCCCGGACGATCGCCTCGACCGGCGGCAGCCTCAGTGCGTCGGTCGCCGCGGGGATCCTGGCGATCAACCGCTACCACGGCGGCGCGATCGAGGACTGTGCGCGGCAGCTCGAGCACATCGCCCGGCGTTGCGAGCAAAGCGGCGACGCGCCCGACGAGGTCGCCGGGGCCATCCTGGACGAGATGAAGAAGGCCGGTCGGCGAATGTCCGGTTTCGGCCACCGCGTTCACACCAGCGACCCCCGGACGCTGCAGATGTTCGAACTGGCCGTCGATGCCGGCGTGGACGGCCGGCACATGAAGGCCGCCCGCGCGGTCGAGCGTGTGTTCGCGTCGTCGGGCAGGAAACTGCCCATGAACGTCGACGGCGCGATGGCGGCGGTGCTCGCGGACATGGGGTTCGAGCCGGCTTCGATGAACGGTCTGTTCATGATCGCACGAGTTCCGGGGCTCATCGCCCATGCATTGGAAGAGCGCGAGCGCGAGCGGCCCATGAGAAGAATTGACCCGGGCAATCACGAATACGACGGACCGACGAAAGGGGACCAGGCACATGACGGCGACGGTCACCGGTGAAATCGAGCAGCTGTTTCCAGATCTGGCGTCGATCGGGGACGCCGATCTGCGCGATCGCGTGGCGGCCGTGTGGGACGAGGCGATCACCACGGGCTGTGGCGGCAAAGGGTGGTCGGTCGCCGAGTTGCGGGCGATCCCGTTCACCCTGCTGGCCGGGGACATCGATCTCACGTTCATCGAGCACCTCAACTCGTGCGTGAAGCAGTGCCTCGCGATCGAGAAGGTCCTCAACGAGGTCTTTGGTGATCGGGTCCCGATCAACCACGACCATCTCATCGCCGGCGCGTTGCTCGCCGACGTCGGCAAACCGCTCGAGTTCGACAAGGACGCCCAGGGACGAGTCATCAAGGGGCCGTTCGGCGAGATGCTGCGTCACCCGTTCTCCGGTGTCGCGTTGTGCTACAAGCACGGGATTCCACCGGAGGTCATGCACATCGTGGCGACACACAGCCACGAGGGTGAGAAAGTGCAGCGGTCCATCGAGTCGATCATCTTCCACCACGCCGACTTCGTGGACTTCGACATCGCGAAGTTCCTGGGGCGGCGGGCGGGGGGCGCGGGCGGATGACCCGCGCATCCGGCTCGCCACAGAACGCGCGATGACGACTGCCGAAGCTGCACCTGACATTCTTTATGTTCCGTTGCCGAAGCCCCGGATGCTCCAGGTCCGACCTTCATACGTCATTCTGGGCACCAGCCTGGTCGCCTCCATGGTGGTGTTGGGCATCCTCGGTGTGCTCCGGGTCAGGCTCCCGAATGCAGTGCTCACGGCCGTCGCGCTGGTGCCGATGGTCATCGGCCTCGCCATCCTCGTTCTGGTTGTTGTCAACGCGATCCGCAGCGCCCGGCATTTTCGACACTTTGCGCAGATCGACTCGACCGACGATCTCGCGACGGCGGTCGGCAGACTGCTTGTCAGCGTCGGCGTGTACCGGCGGTGGAGGTTGCTCAGCGTTTCCTGGAACCGATTCGACGGCGAACGGACGCAACGCGGTATTCCGGCGCTGAAGATCGTCGTCGACGAGGCCCTTCGCGAACCGCTCGCAGCGATCGGGCTCCCCGACCACCTCGTCGAGCCCGAGCGTCTGGGCCCCGGGAAGACGGAAGCGGGGCAGCTGGCCGGAACGACGGTGCTCGGCCTGTTCGCTGCGTGGAACCTCTACCGCGGGCACATGGTCGTGGGTGGGGCGTCGGCGTTTCTCTTCCTGTCGAGCGCCTTGCTGACTCCGGCGTTGCTCGCATCGATGCCGATCGTCGGAGACGGAAGCCGGCCGGTGGCCGGGCCGGGGTACGTCGACCTTCTCGGCGGCAGGCGACTGACGGTCCGCGACTCGGTCATGATCGTGACGCGTGGTCCGCGAAAGCGGTCCGTGCAGATGTTCCTGACCGGGCCGGACGGGCAACTGGCCTGGATCTACCGGCGCCTCGACGACCCCCAGTTCGTCCGGCTCTGGCAGCGATGGGCGCACCCGAACCCGCGGCTCGACTTCGACGCTGTTTAGAATGACACCATGCCCACCGGCCAGACCACCGTCGAGAAGATCGCCACCCGCTACGCGGTAGGACTGGAGCCAGGGCAGCAGGTTCACGCCGGCGACTTCATCAATATCCGGCCCAAGCACATCATGACCCATGACAACACGTCGGCGGTCATGGGCAAGTTCCACGCGATCACCGGCGACGACGGGACGATCTTCGACCCGACCCAACCGGTCTTCGCCATCGACCACGACATCCAGAACACGACGCCTGAGAACCTCGGCAAGTACGCGAAGATCCAGGCGTTCGCCGAGACCCACGGCATCGACTTCTACCCGGCGGGCACCGGCATCTGCCACCAGGTCATGGTCGAACAGGGTTACGTCACCCCCGGCAGCCTCGTGGTCGGCAGCGACTCACACTCGAACCTCTACGGGGCGGCGAACTGCCTGGGGACGCCGGTCGTCCGCACCGACGCCGCGTGCATCTGGGCAACCGGGCAGACGTGGTGGCAGGTGCCGCCGGTCGCGCGGGTGACGCTCACCGGCGTGTTGCGGCCCGGCGTCGTGGGCAAGGACGCGATCATCGCGCTGTGCGGTGTCTTCAACAACGACGAGGTGCTCAACACGATCGTCGAGTTCCATGGCGACGGCATCTCGTGCCTGAGCATGGACCAGCGGATGTCGATCGCCAACATGACGACCGAGTGGGGGGCGCTGGCGGGCGTGTTCCCGTTCGACGCGATCCTGCGCGACTACCTGCACGGCCGCGCGGACTACCTGGCCCGACGCGGGTCGCCGCGATACTCGCGAACGGACGTCGAGGGCTGGTTCGCCGAGCGTCTCGAACCCGACGACGACGCCCGCTATGCAGTGGAGCTCACGCTCGATCTGGCCACGGTCATCCCGCACGTGTCGGGGCCCGACCACGTCAAGGTCATACACGCCCTGCCGGTGATCGAGAAGCAGCGTGTGGCGATCCAGAAGGCCTACCTGCTGAGTTGCGTCAACGCGCGGCTGGAAGATCTCGCAGAGGCCGCAAACATCCTCGCCGGGCGGCACGTGGCCGACGGCGTCGAGTTCTATATCGCCGCCGCGTCGGCGGAAGTACAGGCCCAGGCCGAGCAGGCCGGTCACTGGCAGACGCTCATCGACGCCGGCGCCGTGCCGTTGCCAAGCGGGTGCGGCCCGTGCATCGGTCTCGGCCGGGGGACACTCCAGCCCGGCGAGGTCTGCATCAGCTCGACCAACCGCAACTTCAAGGGTCGGATGGGGTCGCGTGACGCCAAGGCGTACCTTGGCAGCCCCGCGGTCGTCGCAGCCTCGGCCGCGGCCGGCTACATCTGCTCGCCGACGCCGTTCGAGCAGATCGAGCCGGTGTTCTCGGTGCGGGTCGGCAATGCCGGGCCGCCCAGCAGCGCCGCGGTCGAGATTCTCGACGGCTTTCCGGCCGAGATCAGCGGCCGAGCACTGCTGCTGCCCGTGGACAACCTCAACACCGACGGCATCTACTCCAGCAAGCTGACCTACCGCGACGACGTGACCCCGGCCGAGATGGCCGCGGCGTCGTTCGCCAACTACGACCCGGCCTTCAACGACATCGCCGCCCGGGGCGACATCGTCGTGGCCGGCCGGAACTTCGGCTCCGGCTCCTCGCGCGAGCAGGCCGCGACCTGCCTGGTGCAGTTCGGGATCCGCTGCGTCATCGCCGCCTCGTTCAGCCAGACCTACAAACGCAACGCCTTCAACAACGGCTTCCTGGTCCTGGAAAGCCCCGACCTTTACGACGCACTACGCGAGACCCTCGCGGCGGCCGGCGGCGACACGATCCCCGGACCCTCGATCACGCTCGACTTCGCCCGTTCGCAGGTGGTACTCGACGGCGAGCCGATCACCTTCAGCCCGCTGAGCGCCGTCGCCCAGGAGCTCATCGTCGCCGGCGGCGCAGAGAATCTCGTAAGAAAAGGGGTGGCACGGCCGACGGAGCGCTAACGACGTCGCCCGTGGTGCGACGTCCAACCACGGGCGAACTCGCTCACGCTCGCTCGGCCGTGCCACTCGATCGGCCGCTATACTCGGCCCTATGGCCAAGTACAAAATCGCCTGGATGCCGGGAGACGGTGTCGGCAACGACGTGATGAAGGCGACGCGACTCGTGCTGGACACGATGCAGTTCGACGCCGAATACGTGCACGCCGACATCGGCTGGGACTTCTGGTGCAAAGAGGGCGACCCGCTACCGCAACGTACGATCGATCTGCTGCGACAGACCGACTGCGCGCTCTTCGGTGCGATCACCAGCAAACCAAAGGACGAAGCCACCGAAGAGCTCACGCCGAAACTGCGGAACAAGAAGCTCGTCTACTTCAGCCCGATCGTCCGGCTCCGGCAGCTCTTCAACCTGCACACCAACCTGCGGCCCTGCAAGGCGTATCCGGGCAATCCCCTGAACCTCCGCGACGACATCGACCTGGTGATCTTCCGTGAGAACACCGAGGGCATGTACGGCGGCGTGGAATTCCACCCGATCCCGCAGAACGTCTTCGACGCGTTGTGCACGAACCCGAACATGAAGAAGTTCGGCGACAAGGGGCTCGAGAACCTCGCGTTGTCCACACGCATCATGAGCCGCCAGGGCTGCGAATCGATCGTGCGTGCGGCATTCCAGTACGGCACGACCCATGGCCGCAAGAGTGTCACGCTTGTCGAAAAGCCCAATGTCCTGCGCGAGACCGGTGGCCTGATGACGCGAGTCGCGCGGAAGGTGTCCGCAGAATATCCCGACATCCCGTTGTGGGAGGCGAACATCGACGCGATGTGCATGTGGCTCGTGAAGAAGCCCCAGGAGTACGACATTCTCGTCGCCGAGAACATGTTCGGGGACATCATCTCCGACCTCGCCGCGGGCCTGGTGGGGGGCCTGGGTTTCGCCAGCTCCGCAAATATCGGCGACGACTACGCCGTCTTCGAGCCGACCCACGGGTCGGCACCGAAATACGCCGGGCAGTACAAGGTCAACCCGATGGCGATGCTGCTCACCGTCAAGCTCATGTTTGACTGGCTCGGCGAAACCGACTGCGCCCTTCGACTGGAACAGGCGATCGCGACGGTCATCCTGGAAGGCAACGTCGGCACGTACGACGTCGGCGGCACCAACAGCACCATCGAGGTCGCCGAGGAGGTCGCCCGCAAGGTCGCCGCGACGACCGCGGCCGGCGTCCAATGAGCGTTGCCGTCAAGGACACCGCAAAGCAAAGCACCGACTTCGTCTCGTGGCCGCTGGCGGCGTGGGCCGCGAAGCTCACGTACGAGGATCTCAGCGAGCAGGCGATTGGGGCCGCAAAGCTCTTTCTCTTCGACAGCTTCGGCTGCGCCCTGGGGGGATCGCAGCAACACGACGTCATGATCGCGATGGATCATTTCAAGCGGATGGGCGGTTCGCCGCTGTGCACCTGCTTTGTCGACGGCTTCCGCACCAACCCGGTCGACGCGGCATTCCTCAACGCCCTGATGATCCGGGCGATGGACTACAACGACATCTACTGGAAGCAGGATCCCTGCCACCCCAGCGACATCATTCCGGCCGCGTTGTCGATCGCCGAACTCAACGGCCTCGGCGGCAAGGATCTCATACTCGGCACGATCATCGGCCATGAGATCGAGATGCGGTTCTGCGAGGCGGGCCTGCCCGGTATCCGCGAGTACGGGTGGCACCACGCGACGCTCACCGCGTTCGTCTCACCGCTGGTGGCGGGACGGCTGCTGGGTCTGCCGGCGGATCGGATCCAGCAGGCCATAGGCATCAGCGCATCGCACTCCTGCAGCCTCGGCGCGGTGACGGCCGGCAAGCTCACGAACATGAAGAACACCGTCGACCCGATGGCCACCCGGTCCGGCGTCGAGGCCGCGTTGCTCGCGCAGCATGGGTACTCGGGCCCGGAGCACGTGATCGACGGCAAGGAGGGGCTGACCGACGTCTTCGGCCACGACTGGGACCTCGACCGGCTTACCGGGTCGCTGCCGGCGGATCCGGCCGCACACTACCGCATCCTGGACTGCGGCATGAAGAGCTTCCCGATCGAGGCGCTCTCGCACGCGCCGCTGACGGCGATGATGAAGATCGTCCGCGAGCACAAGATCAAGCCCGCCGACGTCGCCGAGATCCGCGTCGAGGTCATCGCACGTGCGGCGGACATTCTCGGCGACCCTGCCAAGTACCGCCCGACGAGCAAGGAGACGGCCGACCACAGCCTGCCGTACTCGCTGGCAGTCGGGCTCGCCGACGGCATGGTGACACCGTTGCAATTCACGCAGGAACGGATCGACGACCCGGCGCTGCCGGCGATCATGGACAAGATCAAGGTCGTGGCCAACCACGAGTTCGAGAAGCTCTTTCCCGAATTCCAGCCGAGCCGCGTGACGATGGTCCTCAACAGCGGCCAGGAGTTCCAGCAGCGTGTCGACGTCCCCAAGGGCGACCCCCGCGACCCGATGACCGAACAGGAGATCGCGGTGAAGTTCGCCGCCCTCGGCGGCGACATCGTCGGTCGCGACACGTGCGATCAACTCCGCTCGCTGATCATGGCGTTCGAGCAGGAGCAGACGCTGGATCGCTTCTTCAAGCTGATGATCAAATAAGATAAAGACTGCTTCCATGCCACTCATCGTCACCGGATCGATCGGGATCGACACCATCCACACGCCCCGGGCCAAGGCCGAAGGCATACTCGGCGGGTCATGTGCATATTTCGCGGCCGCGGCATCCTTCCATGTACCGGTGCGGATCCTCGCCGCGGTGGGGGGCGACTGGCCCGACGCGCACCGGCAGGTGCTGCAGCGATTCGACAACATCTCGCTCGACGGGCTCGAAACTCGTCCCCAATCGAAGACATTTGCCTGGGGCGGGCGGTATTTCGACAACATGAACCAGCGGGAGACGCTGTTCACGGAGTTGGGCGTGCTCGACGAGGACCTGCCGCCGCTGCCCGAACACTACCGCGACAGCGAGTACGTCTTCCTCGCCAATACCCACCCGGCGAACCAGACCGCCCTGGCGGGACAGTTCCCGAGCCGCAAGCTCGCCGTCGCCGACACGATGGACCTTTGGATCAACATCGCGCAGCCCGAGCTGTTGCAGATGCTCGCCGGCGTGGACGGCCTCGTGCTCAACGACTCGGAGGCTCAGCAGCTCACCGAGATCAACAACGCCGTCTCGGCGGCGAGGAAGATCCTCGACATGGGCCCGACATTCGTCGTGGTCAAGAAGGGCGAACACGGGGCCGTGCTCGTTCACCGCGACGGGCTGGCGACGATCCCGGCCTACCCGTCCGAACACCACCAGGTCGTCGACCCCACGGGGGCCGGTGATGCGTTCGCCGGCGGAATGATGGGCCACATCGCCGCAGTTGGTATGACGGACTTCGCGTCCATTCAGACCGCCCTGGCGTGGGGTACCGTGACGGCGAGCTTTGTGATCGAGTCGTTCGGTCTCAACAGGCTCACCGAGATAAGTCGCAGGGACATCGATGAGCGAATGCGTGAATTCCAAGGCCTGGCCCGGGTGGGCTAGAAGACTGATCCCGGTCCTGGTCATCGCCTGGGTCGCGGCCGCCGAACTGTTCAGAGCGCTCCGTAGCGGCCTACGGCCGCACACTCGCTCTGGCGGCTCCGCAGCCAATTCAATTGGCCGCTGCGCTGTGACGCGAACTGTCCTCGCGGCCATCGCCTTCTCCGGGATCGCGGCCGCCGCGCCTCCGGACGCCGTCTTTCGCGTTGACGGGCAGCGACCGACCGCCGCGGTAATCACCGCGGGTGTTTCCTGGGACGGTTCGGTACCGCTGGACACGCCGATGGGCCGTCTCGCGGCCGGCGTGCTCGACACCTACGACACCCTCTCGATCGCGAGACTGCTCCGCTGCGCCACGCGGCAGCCCGTGCCGGCAGATGCCGAGACACGCCGCGTCGCGGTGATTCACCTGACCGGTCGCCACTCCGAAGCCGGCCGTCAGGTGGAAGTCATGCGACTCGCCCAGGGCTCCTGGGCCGCCAGGGCGCTGCCGCTGGGAGCCGGGATCATCCTGGACACCGATCGCTTCGAGGCCGTCGCGAAGTCCTGGCCGGTCTACCGCGGCGGCTTCGGGCACGCACCGGAGCCCGATACGCGGGGGACGTCGGTGTCCCTGGCGAAGCCGTACATCGCCGGCGCGATCACGCTCGACGCCCGAACGCAGAAGCAGCGGTTGTACCGGGGCATGCCCTTCCGCACGCTCGCCGCCGACCGCGTCCTCGTTGACGAGACAATGCACGTGCGTCTCCCAAGGGGCTATGACCCTCGCACCCCGGCCGGACTCCTCATCTGGAGCAGCCCGAGCCCCCGTGGGTCGATCCCACGCGTCTTCGGGACGGCCCTGGACGAACTGAACCTCGTGTGCATCGGCTCGGACAACACCGGCAACGACCGCGACGTCCCGGACAAGTTCCAGATGGTTTTCGACGCGGTGGCGACCGCCAGGCAACGATTTCATATCGACGACCGCCGGATCTACATCACCGGTATGTCCGGCGGGGGCAAGGTCGCGTCGATCCTGGCGATGTGTTTCCCCGACGTCTTCGCCGGCGCGATCCCGATCGTCGGCTTCGGCTGCTACTCCACGCTCGACGATTCCTGGGCCGAGCACCGCAACGCCTATTTCGCCGAGCCGCGAGGACGGTTACTCCAACTCGCCAGGACGCACCGCATGGCCCTCCTGAGCGGACCACCGGACTTCAACTACGCCGAGATGACCGCGCGTGCGGCCCGCCTCGAGTCCGACGGCTTCCGGAACATCCGGTTCTTCAGCGACCCGGACATGGCGCATGTCATGCCGACCCCCAAACGGTTCGCCGAGGCAATGCGATGGGTCGACGAGCCGTGGCAGCAGGCACGACAGCAGGAGCGCACGCAGGCCGAAACATTGCTGCGTGCGTACCTCGACGCACGCGAGGACCCCGCGCCCGTCAGCGTTGCCGACCGTGCGGCGCTCGGCGCGGTCACCGAGGCCGGCCCGTGGACCCAAGCAGCCTGGCGGGCTCTGGAGTTGCTGCGTTAGAGAATCGGACGCAAGCGTTCGCCATGCTCGGCGAGCTTTGCACGCGCCGCCGCGAGGTCGATACCGAGGCGGGCCATGACGATCGCGGCTTTCAGCTCGCCACCGGCGTCGTGCAGTACACCCGATGCCGCTTCGCGGGTCAGTTCCGGCTTCAATTCACACAGGATCCGGATCGCGCGATCGGTGAGCTTGGTGTTGGTCGCCCGCATATCCACCATCAGGTTGCTGTACACCTTGCCCAGTCGGACGAACAGCGTGGTCGAGATGATGTTCAGGGCGAGCTTCGTGGCGGAGCCGGCCTTGAGCCGGGTCGACCCGGTCAGCAACTCCGGCCCCGTGTCCAGGACGATCACGTGGTCGCACGACGTGCCCGTCGCCGAAGGGGTACAGGTCAGCAGGGCGGTCAACGCTCCGGCCGTGGCGGCGAGTTCGACCGCACCCAGGACAAACGGCGTCGTCCCGCCGGCGGCGATGGCCACCACCGTGTCGAGCCGGCCCACGCCCAACGCCGCCAGGTCGGGGGCGGCGCCCTGCGGGTCGTCCTCCATGGCCTCCGAAGACCGCCGCAGGGCCTCGTCGCCACCGGCGATGAGCCCCAGGACCTGGTCCGGGTCGCTCTGGAACGTGGGGGGGCATTCGGCCGCATCAAGCACGCCGAGGCGGCCCGAGGTGCCGGCCCCCACGTAGATCAGCCGGCCGCCGGCCCGGACCCGCTCGACCAGCGCGTCGATGAACGCGGTCAGGCCGGGCGCCGCCGCGGCCACGGCTTCGGGCACGGCGAGATGATCCTCGATGAGAAGTCGCACGCAACCGGCGGTGTCGAGCATGTCGAGGTCCATCGACCCGGCGTGACGGTGTTCGGTGCGAACGTGACCTCGATCCGGCGGCAGGCTCATCGGTGCGAATCGTACCGCAAGACTCCGTCACCGCCACCTGGAGACGCGGCGCCACTTCCGCTGGTTCCATTTCGCGAGGCGGTAGCCCCGGGCGTACGCCTCGGCATATCCGATCGCGTACCCGCTGCGGTAACTTCGCGAGTGACCCTTGAGGCGGATCTTCGGACTCGGCTTGTACCAGCCGTTGCAACGGCCCGCGGCATACCCGGCCTCGGAGCCCGCCCGCCGGCCCGCGACGAGACCGCGCAGGGACTGCCGCGTCACCACAGGCCTGGCGCGAAGAACATCGCATTGCCGCCAGACCAGGTTGCGATCCGAGTACCGGCCCTGTTCCGGTCCACCGTGCGCCGATACAACGTTCGTCGCCGCGACCGCAAGCAGTCCGGCCAGCACTATCAGGATGCGCCGTGGAGAGCTCTTTCGTGTCAAGCTGATCATGGATTGAACCTCCGTTTCGCCCAGCAGCAATGACACGCGCGGCATCTTGGGATTCCCCAAAAACGAAACCGCCGGACCCAGTCGGGTCCGGCGGTATGAGCACAATGTGCTATTCGAGAACGCGTGCTCAGACCATGTCCTTCAGTGCCTTGAGCGCCAGGACCTTCACGACATTGCGGGCGGGCTTGGCCTTGAACATCATCGTCTCACCGGTGAACGGGTTCACGCCCTTGCGCGCCTTGGTGGCGGGCTTCCGCTTGAGGCGGATCTTCATGAGACCCGGGACTGTGAACACACCGGGGCCACGTCGACCGAGGTCCTTCTTGATGATGCCGGCCATGGCTTCAAACACCGACGCGACCTCTTTCTTCGTCAGGCCTGTCTCGTCGGCGATGGCGCCGGTCACCTCGGACTTGGTTCGTGCCCTGGATGCTGACTTGGTCATCGTTGCCATCTGTGAATCCTTTCCTGTACGTGTGAACTTTCGTATTCCACCGGGAATGGGCGAGAATGTACCGGTCTGCTATCGACGCGGCAAGCCGGATTGTCCTGCAAAAATAGGGTTTATTGCTTTGATTCACAAACGGTTTTTTGGAGTTGCGACCACCGTTGTGCCGACACAGGCCCGTTAAATTCCCCGGGCGGACCTCCCGGACCCGCCGGGAAGCGCCGTCAACACACCGGGGATCCAGGCCCGGCTTCGGTGGCAAGTACCACGTATGACAGGACTTTGGTGCCCTGGGGCCATGGCAGACCCGATCGCCACGGCACCACGTCAGCCGGCGTCGGACTCGTTGACGACGGCCTATATGTCCGGGGGAAGAGCCGGGTTCCGGGTCGCCGGCAACGAAAATAGCCCCGAGAAAAAAAGGACAAAGCGGACCATATCACGTCCCCGGCGTGCCGATCAGGCGACTTCGGCGACTTCCCGCCGCCGGTCTCCCGTGGCATCATGCCCGTTCCCCGATGACGGCAGACCTGCTCATTCAATCGCTGCGGCTCGCCCCTCACCCGGAAGGCGGCTATTACCGGGAGACCTACCGGGCGGCGGGCTCGATCGCGTGCGACGCGCTACCGGACGGCTTCGGCGGTGACCGCGCATTCTCGACGGCCATCTATTACCTGTTGCAGGCCGAGCAGATCTCGACGTTGCACCGGATCAAGTCCGATGAGCTCTGGCACTTCCACATGGGCGACCCGTTGGAGGTGATTGAGATCACTCCGGACGGCACGTTGATCACGACAGTCCTC
>SMVB01113615.1_pt1 | contig 17027 bp, 9 predicted proteins | sample 2456461 | NCBI WGS metagenome assembly SMVB01 (sample SAMN11095934, study PRJNA526329) | marine sediment metagenome | biome: Marine sediment; feature: Surficial sediment; material: Deep marine sediment; isolation source: Hadal surficial sediment | place: Pacific Ocean | collected 2014-05 | depth 0-1...
CCGTTGTCGTTGAAAAGCGGCTTCGGCATGAACGTCACCGTCTTGCCGTGTTGCTTCGCCACGTTGCGGATGATGTACTTGTACCACGCGAACTGATCCGACATCTGCAAGAGCGGCGCAAACTCCATGTCGATCTCGGACTGGCCGGCCGTGCCCACCTCGTGATGGTGGGCCTCCACGACGATTCCGATATCGATCAGCGCGTACACCATCTCGCCCCTGAGATCGTGAAACGAGTCCGTCGGGCTCACGGGGAAGTACCCGCCCTTGTAGCCCGGCTTGTAGCCCAGGTTCGGCTCCTCGATGCGCGCCGTGTTCCACGCGCCCTCCACCGAGTCGATCTCGTAGAAGCCACGATGCTCGTTCTGTTCGTAGCGCACCGTGTCGAAGATGAAGAACTCCGGCTCCGGCCCGATGTAGCACGTGTCGGCGATCCCCGTCGACTTGAGGTGCGCCTCTGCCTTGCGCGCCACGTGCCTGGGGTCGCGCGTGTAGTTCTCCTTCGTGATGGGGTCCACGATATCGGCGATCACGCTCACCGTCGGCCGCTGGAAGAACGGATCGAGCACCGCCGTCGACGCATCCGGCACGGCCAGCATGTCCGACTCGTGGATGCCCTGCCAGCCTCGGATCGACGACCCGTCAAAGCCAACCCCGTCCTCGAACGTCCCCTCGTCCCACAACTCGATCGGGTACGAGCAGTGCTGCCACGAGCCCAGTAGGTCCGTGAACTTCAGATCCACCATCTTCGCGTCGTGCTTCTTGGCGAACTCAAAAAACTCTTTCGGTGTCATGGGCGTGTTTGCTTGTAGGTGATTGTGCTCGCTCTTCCCATTGGGGAGAGAAGCTGCTGGCATAGCACAGGTACTCTTTGGTCGGCGGCAGAGTACAGTGGGATCGTACGTGGGGGCAAGGGGGCGACAGGGCGACGGCGACAGGCGACAGATGGAGAAAGGAGTACGTTCTGTCTCATCGTGTTTCTAGACACAATGTGCACTGAGGATGGCGCGTCCCTTCAGGGTTGAGAGGGAGCTCGCAATCGGCGGGAGAGGATTGGGCTGGGCCCCCGGTTCGGCAGGCACGGCATCTGAGGCGACCGAGCCGCCGGACTCCAGGGCGTCAGGCAGCCGATCGGGCCGACCGAACGCCACCACGCGATCGATCTCGAGATTTTCAGACAGTTCGCCGAAAAGGGAATCGCCTTCGCGTATCCGACCCAGACACTCTATCTCGAAGGGGCCAAGCCGGGAGCCTGATCGGCCCCCTCCAGCGGGAGCGTATCTCGCACTAGGACGACGTACTCGACGCGTCGGCCCCTCATTTGAGTGATTCGAAGGCGCGCGTTCTCGATTTTGACGACATCGCCGACCCGCCCGATCCGGTTCAATACACCGAACACGTAGCCCCCAATGGTGTCATGCGGCTCCTCTGAGACCGAGAGGTCCAAATGGTCGTTCACCTCTCGCACGGCGACGCCTCCCCAGATACGCACCGTACCGTTGTCCAGCTCCTCGAAACTCAGGGGCTCATCCTCTTCGTGCTCGTCCTGAATCTCTCCGACGATCTCCTCGATGAGGTCCTCGAGCGTAACGAGCCCGGCGGTGCCTCCGAATTCGTCAATGACGATTACCATCTTCGTCCTTTGTTCCCGCATCTCAGGAATCAGGTCCTCCACCAGCTTGGTCGCCGGCAGGAATTGTACGGGCCTCACGATTTCGGCGATTTTCGTGACTCCGTCCCGGTGTGCGCCCCACAGGTCTCGGGCGAGCAGCAAACCCTCGATCTTGTCGATCGAGTCAGCGTAAACCGGGAGGCGTAGATGGCCTTCCTCCAGCATGATTGCGATCGCCTCTTCTACGGTTGCGTCCCGGGAAACCGCCACCATGTCGGTTCGCGGTGTCATGACCTCGCTCACGGTGACCTCACCCAGGCGGATCACGTTCGTCACGACCTGCCACTCGTCTTCGTCGATGGTTCCTTCATCGAAACCGATTTGGGCGAGCACCTCGATTTCGGCCCGGGTGACGGTGGAACCCCCTTTACGGCGTATTAGCTGGCTGAAAACGTTGAGTGGGATGAGGATGGGCTTCATGAGGATCACCATCCACCACAAGACATGGGAGGTTGGCTTGGCCAACCGCTGCCAGAATGTGGCGCCGATCGTCTTGGGGATGATTTCTGAAAAGAGCAGGATAATGAGCGTGAGGACCCCTGTGAAAACGCCGATCCAGGCTTGGCCGAACACCCGGCCGGCGATCGCTCCTCCGAGCGCAGCCCCCGCGGTATGGGCCATGGTGTTGAGCGTTAGGATCGCAGCGATCGGCTCGTCGATCTTCTGCTTCATCGCATGGAGATAATCGCCGGCCTTCGATCCCTCGTCCTTCAGCACCTCGACGTAGGAGTGCGTCACGGACAGAAAGACGGCTTCCAGGATCGAGCAAAGGGAGGAGATGGAAAGAGAGATCCCGAGGACCCAGAGCAGCGTTACCATATGCTCTGAGTATCGGAGCGGTGGCACCCTAAAAACAAGGGGTGGGCCCTGAAGTTCAAAATTTTCGTTACACCACCACCCTGGTCACCCCCGTCGCAAGAAAGAGCAAACGCCCGCTGACGTCGCCCTCGGCCAACGCATATTGCTCCCGCACGACGTCGCAGTAGGCCACGATCTGCGGGCGATAGTGCGCTGTGCGGGCGGCGAGCATCTCTTCGTCACCCGATTCGATGGCATCGGTTTTGAAGTCCAGGATTTCAGCCCGCACGACTCTCCCGTTCCGTTGGATCAGGACCAGGCGGTCGATGAAGCCTTCCTGAATTTCGCCCTTCACGCGGCGCACGAAGGGACGCTCATTCTCGACATGCACGACGGTGTCCGGGTCGGACGGGGAGCCGTCCCGGCTCAAAGCGCTCCGAATGGGCTCCGCCGTCATCCAGCCACGAAATTCCGCGATGAGACCAGCCACCTGATCCTCAGGCATGCTTGGAACCGTCGACCGTGCGATGGCCGCCAAAACATCGTCGTCCCGAATTCCGTCCTCGATCCACTCGATCTCCTCGCACCACGCGTGCACCACCTGTCCCCGTGCGAGCGCGGGGGCCGCGTCGAGGCGAAGGAAGAACGGGAGATCCACACCGGTGCCACCCTCCAAACTCGAGGGACTGCGCCGGGCGAGGTTACGGCCGGGGCCTTCGGTGGAGGGTCGAAGGAGAGCGGTGTCAGGATCGGCTGCCTTCCCGCGTTCCGTTCCCACTTCCCCCGCCGTCTCCCCGGCTAAATCCAGCGCCGGCTCCAACTCCGCCTCCATTTCCGGTTCGCCTTCGGTTTCCTCGAACCAACGGGGATTCCCCCGCTCCAGCAGCACCCCCCCACTTTCGGCGTTCCGGTCCTCCAGCCCCAAGGCCGCACGGATCAAGCCGGCGCTGTGCCTGGCGCTTCCACCCTCCGGAGGAAGGACCAGGTGGATGGCGTACTTCGCACGAGTCAGAGCCACGTATAAGACGCTGAGCCCGTCGCGCAGTTCGGCGCCCTGGACCTCACGCTCAGCGTTTTCGGCTTCGGGAAACAGCGGTAGCAGCTCTCCAGGAATCCGGGGGTACACCTGCACGACCCGGCCGGTGTTTGGATCGCGCTCGGGGACGGCCACGCCCCTTCTCGTCGGTACCAGAGAGGTGTAGAGCTCGGGAAGCACGACCACATCGAACTCCAGACCCTTGGATTTGTGCACCGTCATCACCTGTACCCGGGCGGAGGAAGGATCCTCAACCGACTCTCGCTCTACGTACCGCGCAAAATCGGCCGGGCGCAGGGTGGCGCGCTCATCCCATCGGTGGCCCAGCTCCACGAGTTGAAGGAGCCTCATCACCTCCCGGGCGTCGCATTCGGGTGCCAGATCCTCGACCCACCTGGCCAGCGTCGGACCGTAGCCGTCCGTGAGGAGCCAGGTCCTGACGCGATGGGCGAGGGTCCTTGCCGCTTCGTCGTCCTTGTAATCCTTGAAGCGCACCACTTCACCCAGAGGCGTTTGGGTCACGTGGTAGCGGGCTGCACGATTTTGCGGGTGATCTGCCATCCGAAGAAGGGAGAGAAGCGCGTTGGCCGGTGGCGTGTCCGTCAGAGAGGTGCCCCCCTCGCCACTGGCGCGCACGCCGAGATCGCGGAGCTCGTCCATGAGGTAGCCCAGGACCTTGTTGCGGCGGACCAGAACACCGATGGATCGTCCCGGCATCTCGTCATGCACCGCCTTGATGATCTGCGCCGCATGGCGAAGGAGTCTCGGCTGGATCGCGGCCGTGCCGGTATCGTCCGGAGCCACATAGGCGCGGACGTGGCCGGCGACGTCCCGGGCGGCGGCGAGCTCCGTGAAATCTTCCATCCAGCCCGAAGCCACGACCGGACCCACAGGAATGCCCGAAACGACGGTGTTGGTGGGGAGATCCCGAAAAACATCGGCTACGAATTCGAGCACGACCGCGCTCGACCGCCATGATTTGTCCAGCGTGGTGTGGGCCAGCTCGTAGCGCTTGCCCACCCGGCGGACGAGCTCGGGGCGGGCGCCTCGCCACCCGTAAATGGACTGCTTGGTGTCCGCCACGATGATCCCGGCGCGCCCATCCACCGGCCCCGATAACAGTTTATGGGCGAGTGGCTCCAAGGCACGCCATTGCTCCAAAGACGTGTCCTGGAACTCGTCGAGAAGGAGATGACGCACCGGCTGGTCCAGACGGTAGTGGAGGTCGTCCCGGCCTCCCGTGGAGTCGGGCCCGCCCAGGAGGTAGGTGATGTCCTCGAACCGGTAGGCTCGGGCGCGGCGCTGGGCATCTTCGAAGGCGGTCTCGAGCAGCTCGGCGAGGCGGCCCATGGCCTCGGTCTCACGTCGGAAATGGGGGGCGAGGTCGATGCGGGCCAGCTGGCCCGCGTCGCGAAAGAGCTCCGCGAAATCCGGTCCGATGGACCGCTGGTCGAACGAGTCTTCACCGCCGAGAACCTTGATGCCGATCCCCTTCCCGAAGACCGCCCTCCAGTCGAGCGCCGCGATGGCGGCGGAGGCACTGTCCCTGGCTTTACCCCAGGTTTTCATGGGGTCTCCAGCCTTGGTGGTAGGGACCTCGAGCTCCCGAAGGCGGGCAGCCAACTCGGACGCTTTCGCCTGGAGCTTTTCCGGTCCCAGCGTATCGGTCACCCCGAGGTCCGGACTCCATGGGTGCACGGCGTCCGGGTCCAACTGCCGGCGGATGCGAAGCAACGTATCCACTTTCTCGAGGAGGGCTTCGTGGACCTGCCGCTCGGCGTCACCTCGATTGACCATGTGGAGCAGTTCCACCAGCTCCGCCCGCTCGCCACCGGCCAGCGCCGCCTGCACGGCCTCGGTACGCAGACGCTCCTGCGTGGGATGATCGGCGATGGTCCAACCGGGCGCCAAACCCAGCTCCTGGAAAAAGCTACGGGCCAAGCGGACCAAAAACGCGTCCAGGGTACCCACGTTGAACTGATGCAGGTCGGCGAGGAGGCGGGCCAGCAGGCGGCGGCACTCTTCCGGTTGGCCGAGACGTGGATCCGCGTCCCGGCCCAGCGCCTGGGCTTTCTCGGGATCTGACGCTCCCTCGGCGAGCCGTACGAGCACCCGCTCCAGGATCTCGCCTGCGGCTTTCCGGGTGAAGGTGGAGGCGAGAATTTCGTTGGGGGGTGTTCCCGACGCCAGCAGGCCGATGATGCGGCTGGAGAGGTGGTAGGTCTTTCCCGATCCGGCCGACGCCAAAACCAGCTCCCGAAGGGGAGCAGGGGATTTCGTCGCCTGGTTCATTCCTCCCCCTCCTCTTCGCTGCCACCGGGCCTGCCTTCGTCCGTGCCGGTCGCCTTCCACCCCACCGTCAAAAGGGGCTCCAGGCCATCCCGGCCCATCCGCCGGGCCTTCGTCACGGCGGAGTCGAAAACGAACCTGCCCTCACGCAGTCGCCTGACGACCTCGCGGGCGGTGGCCTCCGCGGCGGTCAGGTCCTCCTCGGTCCAGTCGGCGAGCATGAACTGGCTCTCTTCCGACTTCTTGGGGAGGGAGACGTAGCCGAAGCGGATATTGCCTTTCTCGACCGCTTTGGCATCGACGATCGACCGGCCCCCCTCGTCTACGATTCCGGGCAGAAGACGTCGGTAAAGGGGGAGCTGGAGATCGACCCAGTGACGGTCCTCGTCCTTGCCCTTCCGATGGGTGGCCTCCGGTGGCTTCACCGAGTTGCCCGTTTTGTAGTCGAGCACAGCCCACTCGCCTGTGTCAGGGTTGTGGTCGATGCGGTCGATACGGCCACGGAGGAGCAGGGTCGTACCGTCGACATCGAACGGAACGCCATCTCCCTCGGGCGTGCACTCCACGGCCATGATCTTCCAACCGCGCGCGGCCCACTCTGCCTGTTTGCCGGCAAAGGCCCGAAGCCGGGCCTTGAGCTGCTCGGCCTGGAGGTCGACCGCTGGAAGGGCTTCCAGGCCGAAGCGTATCGAGACCTCCTCACCGAGTAGTCGAACCAGCGTTCGAGCCACATCCGACTCGTCGGACGCGTCGACCCGGGGTGGAGACTCGAGTGCGAGCAGGCCGAACCGGTGGAGCACCTCGTGGGCGAGATTTCCAAATCCCATCGGGTCGAGCTCCCGGGCGGTGTCGTCTATGCTGTCGAGGCAGTACACCCGCTCGAGAACGAACCGGTAGGGGTCACTCAGGAGCGCTCCGAAATCGGTGACCCGTAGAGCGGTGGGAACCTCGCCTTCTTCCAACTCGATCACCTTCTCGGGCGGGACGCTGAACCGGGTGGCCTCGCCCGGCTCGAGGCCGAGCGAGGCGAGACCAGCGCCGCCGGGGTCCCCTCGATGTCGCTCGAGAAAATCGAGCACGCGGGCCGGCATCTCCTCCTCCGGAATCCGGAACATGAGTCGGCTCGGGCGGAGGGGATCGCCCTGCGCGGTCCGGCGCCCCGCGATGAGGCGCACCGTCTCTTTCGAGTGAAGCACCGTCGTGAGTCGGTAGGCGTCACGCGCCAGCCTGCTTCGGTTGTCGGGGAGGCCGAGGCGGGTCCGAAGCGCGTCCGGCAGAAACGGGTGCCCACTTCCGGACTCGGGTAAGAGACCCTCGTTGAACCCGGTGAGAATGACGATCGGCGCGTCATCGAGGGGTAGCTCGAGCCAATCCACCAGCTCCACCGCTTCTCGGGCGGGCGGCGGTGGGAGCGCCTCTTCTCGAAGCTCGAGCAGCAGCGTCCGAATGGCCTCGTTTCCTGAGCACTGCTCGTCCAGCGATTCCGGAATCTCCGCGAGTGAGGTCGCCACCGCCTGAATTCGTCCCAGCGTGTCCAAGCGTCGCCGGTCGGCTGGCCGACTCCGGTCCAGCTCCGACTCGCCGTACGCGGCGAGGAGGACGTCCATCACCAACGGCATCCACTCCGACAATGTCTTACGGCCGAGGAGGGAGTGGAGTGGCCCCTCCCGGTCCAGGGCTCGCACTACCCGAGGAAAAGGGGCCGCCCTCTTTCGTCCTGGGGGTATCTCACCCCCAACCCTGAAGGGGAGGTGGTCCGCGAAATACTGGTCCGCCGCCTCGATGGCCTCGAGCCGGGCGGAAGAGGTGGCCGTGGGCCCCGCCAGGGGGCCTGCGTCGGGATGCCGAAGGAGGGCGGCCAGAGCCTGAAACGTGTGGTCGCTCAGGTAGTCCGAGACGCCTTGGAGGAGCCGGACCGGGCCCGTGCGCGCCAGAGGCGTGCCTGCTGCATAGCGGGCGGGGACGCCGCGGGCTTGCAAGCGTTGCTCGAGATAAGGCACCACCTCCGATGCGGGGTGAACCCCCAGGACGATCTCTTCCGCCGAATACTTCCCCCCGAGGTTAGCCAAGGCGTCGAGAACGGCGTCGGCTTGATTCACCGGCCGCTCCACCACCTCGAGGAGCTCTTGGGTCACGGGGACGAGCGCGGTTTCCCAGTAATCCGTGGTGGGAAGGCCAAAGGCGTCGTAGGCGGTGTTGGCGTCGGTACCGTCGTCTGGGGCTTCAGGTGCGTGGATGAGTGCGCGGACGGTCGCGCCACTCGCTTCCACGAGCCGCCGTGTCACCGTCGGCAGCTCTACTATGGAGACCAGCCAGAGATCGCCCGTAAAAGGGGGGACCTCATGCTCGAGCGCTAGAATGCGGGTCTCGAAGCGGTCCGCCACGCCCGCCCGCTCGAGAAGCTGTAGAAACTTTCGTTGCACCCCACCCAGCACCTCCCAGCGTGCCCCGTCGTCGAAGAGGAGGCCCGAACGACAGATCTCCACCACGTCCGCAAACCGGTGACCCTCCCGTGCGAGATCCTGGTGCAACCCGGCCAGCAAACCGGCGAGCTCATCCCATTCGGTGAGGCTGTCGCCGTCGGGTAGATGGGGGAAGACGCGCTCGACGGCGTCGCGTTCCACACTTCGAAGCGCCCGAGACCAGGCGCGCCGTGTGATCACGTCATCCGCGAGAGGCTTCGGGCTGCCGTGGAGCCGTCCGGGGAGGTTCCCGACGGTGATGGCTTCGGGGGGTATCAGCGTGGCGCCCCGGACGTCCGCTTCATCCAGGAGGAGCTCGATGATCCTGCGCCGGGCGCGCCCTCCGGGAAGGACGACGGTGGCGGGCCGAAGGTCGGCCACGGGCCCCTCGATGTAGTGCTCGATGAGGTGGGCCGCGGCTGTGGGCAGCACAGGCTTGTCCCACCCGAGGAACACACGTTCAACGGTGTGGGCCGAGGTTACTTCTGGGGTTGGAGTCAGCGTTCAGGTTCCGATATCAGGCAAGACAAGTTCCGATGTGAGGCAACATAGGTGATGGGAGTGCGCGTGGAAGGAGGTGCGGTTGAGGGCGGGTGTGGTTGACGTGAGATCGCACCGGAATGAAGATGATCCGTGTACGGCTTCACGGTTCATGAGCCCCTTCACGCGCCCATACCACATCGGAACGATTCTTATGCGTCTTGTCTTGATCAGCGCCCTCGTTTGCGGCCCTTTCGTCGCCTCCGCCCCTAACGCGACGCTTTCCGCCCAGCAGAGCGTGACCACTCCCGAGCAGGAGTTCGGGCACGAAATCGGTGCCGACTACCAGCTCGTCAACTACACGCAGCTCTACGCGTATTTCCAGAAGCTTTCCGGAGAGTCGGACAGGATGACGGTCGAGGACATCGGACTCACCGAGGAGGGGCGTCCCCAGGTGATGGCCGTGATCACCTCGCCGGCCAACCATGCCGACCTCGATCGTTACCGGGAAATCTCCCGTCGATTGGCCAAAGCAGACGGCGTGTCGGAGGACGAGGCCCGGCGTTTGGCGCTGGAAGGCAAGGTGGTAGTGTGGATCGACGGTGGGTTGCATGCGACCGAAGTCCTCGGTGCCCACCAGCTCATCGAGCTCGTATACCGCATGGTCAGTCGCTCGGATCCGGAGACACTCCGAATCCTGGACGAGGTCATCCTGTTGGCGGTTCAGGTCAATCCGGACGGCATGGAGTTGGTTTCCGATTGGTACATGCGTGAGCCCGACCCGCTGCAGAGGAGCACGCAGGACGTGCCGGTGCTGTACCAGAAGTACGCGGGGCACGACAACAATCGCGATTTCTACATGTCCGCCCTGGCCGAGACGACCAACATCAACCGTGTGTTGTACCAGGAATGGTTTCCCCAGATCGTCTACAACCACCACCAAAGTGGCCCAGACGGCACCGTGATGTACGCGCCTCCCTTCAGGGATCCACCCAACCACAATCTCGATCCACTCATCCTCACCGGCCTCGACGGGATCGGGGCCGCGATGCACGGGCGCTTCGTGGCGGAAGGGAAGGGAGGTACGACCATGCGTTCCGGAGCGTCGTATTCGACGTGGTGGAACGGTGGCCTGCGGACCACACCCTACTTCAAGAACATGCTCGGGTTGCTGACTGAGACGAAAGGTAATCCGACTCCCATTCAAATCGACTTCATCCCCGAGCGCCAGTTACCGAAGGGCGACCTCCCATTGCCGGTGGAGCCGGGTGAGTGGCACTTCAGGCAATCCATCGAATATTCGCAGACCGCGAATTGGGCGGTCCTGGACTACGCTGCTCGAAACCGGGATCACCTCCTGTTCAATATCTGGCGGATGGGGATGAACTCGATCGAGAGGGGGAGCAGGGATACATGGACCATCCTGCCCGTCCAGACGGAAGACGCGGCAGCCGCGTTGGGTGACAGGGAGGCCGGTACGGTGGCCGAATTTCGGAGCCTCCTTCAAGCTCACGAGAACCGGGATCCGCGTGGATTCATCATTCCCTCGGATCAGGCCGACTTCTCCACGGCGACGAAGTTCGTCAACGCGTTCCTGAAGAACGGCGTCGAGGTGCATCGGGCGACGCGGGATTTCGCGGTGGGCGGCGTGAGCTATCCGTCCGGATCCTACGTGGTGAGGACCGACCAGGCGTTTCGCCCCCACGTCATGGACATGTTCGAGCCGCAGCAGCACCCGAACGATTTCGAGTATCCCGGGGGACCGCCAATCCCTCCGTATGACAATGCGGGCTGGACGTTGGCCTTTCAGATGGGGGTGGAGTTCGACCGGATTCTGGATGGATTCGAGGGCCCGTTCGAGTTGATCGAGGGGCTGGCTGAAATTCCCCGTGGCGTCGTGACAGGGCCCGAGGCGGACGGGTACGTGTTCGATCACCGCAACAACAACGCCTTCCTCGCCGTGAACCGGCTCCTGGCGGACGGCGGGCAGGTGGCTTGGCTGCTGGACGCTCCGGTCGATGTGGATCTGCCCGAGGGCGCCTTCTACGTCGCCGCGAACCAAGTGGACCGAACGGTGCTGGAGGCGCTCGCCGCCGAAATCGGGGTGGACTTCCACGCGGTCAGGGCCCCGGCGGGCGAGACGCTTCGTCTTCGCCGTCCGAGGCTCGCGCTCTGGGACCGGTACGGAGGCTCGATGCAATCCGGGTGGACCCGGAAGATCTTGGAGGACTTCGGGTTCGACTTCGAGGTGATCTTTTCCGCTGAAATCGCGGAGGGCGACCTCGGGCGGCGCTTCGATGTGCTGATCCTCGAGGATGGAGCGGTGCCGCCACCCACTGGAGGTCGGGAGTACGGCGCACCGTCTGACCCGGATCGTGTTCCCTCGGAATACCGCGATCGGATCGGCTCCATAACCGCGGTGCGGGGCGTGCCGGAAATCCTCGACTTCGTCCGAGCCGGAGGGACCGTGATCGCGGTGGGGAGTTCCTCCTGGTTGGGTCATTACGCTGGACTACCGCTGAGTGACCATCTCGTGGAGGATGGGCTTCCGCTCAGCGATGACCAGTATTACACGCCGGGTTCGATTCACTCGCTCAAGATAGAGCACGGCAGTCCGCTCACCCACGGTTTAGAGGATCGCCTCGACGTCATGATCAGTCACAGCCCGCTTTTCCAGCTGGCGCCCGGGGCCGAGGCCCTCGGCGTAACGCGGATCGGCTGGTTCGATACCGACCGACCTCTCCGGAGCGGCTGGGCTTGGGGCCAGGAACGGATGCAAGGGGGAACCGCGTTGATCGAGGCAAAGCTGGGCGACGGAAAGCTCTTTCTCTTTGCGCCGAGAATCACTTTTCGATCGCAGTCACACGCGGCTTTCCCGCTTCTTTTCAATGGGATTTTCTACGGGTCGGCCGAGGGCGGGCCCATCTTCTGAGCAGGATACGCAACCTCGACCCAGATTCTCGATTCGGGCCCCCGACTCTGCGGAACCTGTCGGACGCCGCGCCGCTATAAAGTGGTGAGGTGTTGGCGGGGTTCGCGGTGCACCGTGAACCTCAGGGAGCCGGGGACATGGGGTGAGGAGTGAGCTTGGATACGACGTTTCTGGGAGAGGTCGCTGCCCGAAGAGGAGTCGCGCTTGCGTTCGCGGCCCAATGCTTCATCGCGGGCTCCGCGGCGGCCCAGATCAGCGGCCTGGTCACGAGAGCCGGGGGACTCCCCCTCGAGGGTGTGTCCATTGAGGCGTGGAGCGTCGACCGGAGGGTCGGGGCTACGATTACCGACGCCCAGGGGGTCTACTCTTTTTCCGAGACGATTGCACTGACCACCGTCATGCTCCGTTTCGGGGCCCTCGGGTTCGAGGTTGCGGAGGTGGCGATTCGGAGCGGCGTGCCTACGTACGACATCCTGCTGACGGAGGCTCCTCTGGCGGTCGAAGGGCTGGTCGTGACCATGGAGGAGGCCACCTGCGAGGAGGGCAGGGAGGACCCACGGGGCAGGGCACTCTGGCAGTATGCCCGTTTCCGCTACGACGGGCTGATGGATACGCTCGGCATCGCGACCTACCTGGCCGAGGCGGACACGATCGTCCCCCTGTCCGAGCTCGGATCCCTGAAGCTCCCCACGCTCAACCTGAGCCAGAGGGGTTCATCGTCCCTGCTACGCTTCAATTGGACACGGCGCATCGATAAGGACGGATACGCTTTTGCGATCCGGCGAATGGATGGGGGTGCGCCCTACGACTCGTGGGTCTACCCTCCCCTCGAGGCCGACTTCGCTCCTCACTTCGTGGATGACGTCTTCGGTGAGCGCCATCGCTTCGTCATCGACGACGAGGGGCCGGACGGCTGGCTGCTGGCGTACTGCCCAAAGGACACCGGCAAGCCTTCGATCAAGGGTACGATCACAATCGCGCGCGATACGACCTTCGCCGCCGTCGATTGGCTGTTCCAGACCCCAGAGCCCATGGAGCATGCCGGAGGGCGCGCCTACTTCACGCCCATTCTCTCCCGCTCCGTGTTGAGTCATCTCCTTCCTGCCGAGGCGGTCATTTGGCGCGCTGTTCCTGCGGGCGACTATCTGCAGAGCTACCAGCGGTATGAGGACTGGAGGGTTGCCCCCGGCGATTCCGTCCCCCTCTTACCGCTACGCCGAGAGCGCGTCGGAGCCGGCGTCAGTCGCTGAGCGTCCGTCCGAGGTAACTTCGAAGTCGCTGCCAGGCGTCGAGCCCGGGCTCGGTCCTGAGCTCTGGATTCCCGTCGATGCGCAGCCAGAAACCGTGGTTCACCTCGTCGTAGATGTGGACATCGTTCGCGACTCCGGCGGCCCGAAGCGCCGAGATGAATTCGTTCACCTGCTCGGGCGGAATGCCGTTGTCCATCTCGGCAAAGCTGCCGTACACCTCGTGGTCGATCGACGCGAGGATTTCTGGGTCGGTGACGAGGCTTCCGTAGAAAATGGCGGTCGCTTCATGGGCTTCACCGCCGAGAGCGTAGCTGAGCGCCACGCCACCCCCGAAGCACCAACCCAGGGTGCCGACCCGCCCAGTCACGTCGTCCCGCTCCCGCAGGAACCGTGCGGCGGCATCGAGATTGGCGATCATCTGGTCGGGATTCGCCAAGTGCTCCGCCATCAAAGACCTGTTCTCATCCGGAGTGGAACCGGTCCGTCCGGAGTAGAGATCGGCGGCCAGGGTGACGTAACCCTCCGCAGCCATCGCGTCGGCCACTTCGCGGATCCGGTCCGCTAGGCCGTTCCATTCGTGAATCAAAATCAGAGACGGGAAGGGGCCCGCTCCCTCGGGGACGGCGAGGTACCCGACGGTCGCGTCATCGTCGGCGAAGTAAGAGACGGATTCACCACCGAGTGGGCCGGCCATACCGAGAACCGCCGCTGGAAGGCCCGCTGCCGCCTGGTCCGATTGGGAGGATTGCGTGGATGGAGCGTCACCTGAGCAGGAAGCTCCCGCGATGAGAATTGCCACGGCAAACGCCATACGGCTCTGCCCGATCACCTCGAGGTTTCTGACGGCTGTCATGGTTCCCTACCCCTACGTATTGGCGGTCCACGAACCCTGCGTTCGACTGAACGCGAGGTGGGTGACGAGCATAACGTGAGAGAGCCCTGATCGCGAGTGGCCCGAGACTTGCAAAATCGAGAGTGAAAGGCTGATTTGCCTTGATTTTTAAGGAGAAAAGGTCGAACCTAGGGCGCCTCATTTTTCGTAGATAACGCCTCATTCTTGACGGTTGGAGCATGTGAGCCGCCAATCCTCATCGGTCTGGGCCCCGTCCCGTTTCGCGGGCCGTTTTTTCGTCTCGATCGAGCGCTGGTCCAGGTTTATTGCCGAACACGCGGGGCAGATCGGTCTTCTGATATGGAACATGTTGGCCGCGTGTGCGCGCCTCCGGGTGCCCCGCCGGGACCTCCTGCGGCAACTCCACATCATCGGTATCCAGAGCGTTCCGATCGTTGTGGTTGCGGCCGCACTCATCGGCGTTGTGACCAGCCAGCAGGGTGGGTATCAGATGCAGAGTCAGATCCCGCTTTACATCATGGGGTCCGTCGTCGTCGAAAGCGTCGTCCTCGAGATGGGGCCGGTTCTCACCGCGATTGTCATGATCGGCAGGGTCGGGGCCCGGATCACGGCCGAGCTCGGTACGATGAAGGTTTCCGAGCAGATCGACGCCCTGCAGTCGGTGGGTCGGGACCCGGTCGAGATCCTCGCGGCGCCACGGGTGCTGGCGATGATCATATCGATGCCCCTGCTCGTATCCATGGCCAACCTCGTGGGGATAACCACGGGGATGATTTCCGCCCAATACACGCTTGGACTGGGGCAGGAGACCTTCTTTTACGGCGCCCGCCTGTTTTGGCATAGTTACGACATCGTCTATTCGCTCTTGAAAGCTCTGGTGTTTGGCGCAGCGATCCCGATCATCGCCATCCACATGGGCCTCCGCACCAGCGGCGGTGCCGAGGGTGTGGGAAGGGCGACCACACACGCGGTGGTGTTCATGACGCTGACGATTCTCGTCATCGACGCTCTGTTTCCTCCTCTTTTCCTCAACTAGGCCGGCCCGTGTCTGTTGCTGGAAACGGGTCGGGGCCGGCGATCGAGTATCGGGGCGTATTCAAGGCGTTCGATGTACCGGTTCTCTCGGGGGTGACACTCTCGGTGGAGCGGGGTGAGATGTTCGCCCTGTTCGGTCCTTCTGGAACGGGTAAGAGCGTGCTCCTCAAGACGACCATCGCCCTCGTCACACCGGATCGGGGAGACGTGATGGTAGGTGGGGAGTCGGTCTATTTCGGGGGCCGCGACGTGCTCGAGCGAATTCGCAGGAAGGTCGGTTTCGTTTTTCAATACGCCGCGCTGTTCGATTCGCTGACGGTTTTCGAAAACATCGAGATAGGTATCCCGGAAGAGAACCTGAAGCGAATGGGTGCGAACGCGGTGGCGCAGCGTGTCTGGGAATCGTTGGAGCTCGTCAACCTGGATCCCAAGCAGGTGCTGGGTAAACTTCCGTCCGAGTTGTCGGGTGGTATGAAGAAGCGGGTGGGCATCGCACGGGCCATCTCGGGACGCCCGGAAATCCTCCTGTGGGACGAGCCGACTACGGGGCTCGATCCGGTGAACACGGCGGCCATCGAAAGACTCATCACCCGACTGTCGGAAGACTTGCATGTGACGTCTCTGTTGGTCACACACGATATCGAAGGTGGTCTCGACATGTGTGATCGGGTCGCGATGCTCGAGGGAGGGTCCCTCCGGTTTTGCGGTTCGCCGGACGATTTTCGAGCGAGCGACGATGCGGTAGTGAAAGCATTTATCGACCGGAAAGCTGCCATCGCGGCCCTCGATACGTTGGAAATCAGATGAGCGACGCCTTCGGTGAACAGGAGCATCCATTGACGGAACACGAGCTTTCAGGCTCCGCGGACGCGAAGTGGGAGGGGCCAGTGCCTGGGCAGGCGGGGAGGAGGGAGGTTCTCATCGGAATGTTCGTCCTCTTCGGCATGGTTGCGACCATCTATCTCCTCTTCCTCCTGACCGATCCCGCGCTCTTCCGGGGCAGGTTCACGATCACGACGGCGGTCGAGAATGTGATGGGGCTCCGCAAGGGTGATCCCGTCCAGATGCGCGGCGTGACCATCGGAAGGGTTCACGATTTCGAGATGGCAAGCGAGGGCGAGAGCGTTGTCGTTACCCTCGAGATAGAGGGCCAGTGGCTCATCCCAGAGGGCTCACGCACTCAGATCGTGTCGCCGGGACTGATGGATCCTAAGACGGTGGAAATCTTGCCGGGCCCCGGTCCCGGAACGATCGGTCGCGGGGGCTCCCTGCCGGGCACGGCCGTGGCGGGCCTTCTCGACAATACGGAGTCCCTGGGCGAGAAAGGGCAGATCGCCCTCGACAGAATAGCCGAGCTGCTGTCACCGAAGAATCTGGACGCCTTCAGTGGAAGCGCCGAGGGTTTCAACAAGCTCCTGAGTGAGCTCTCGGAGCTCCTGGCGTCGGAAAGGGAGAACCTGACGACGTTGATAGGGACGATGAACCGGGCTGCGGACGGTCTCGCAGAGGTGGCCGGGCCTGAGCTACGGGAGGATCTGGCCAGCTTGGTGGCAAGCGCGGACTCAACCATGGGACGTCTCAACGTCACCTCGGAAAGCATCGCCAGGGCCGCGACGTCCCTTGAAACGATCCTGGCGCGTCTCGAAAGCGGCGAGGGCACGCTGGGCCAACTCCTTGCCAACGATACGCTCTACACCAACCTCACGGCGGCGGCCGAGAGTGCACGCCTTCTTCTGGACGACCTTCGGGAGAACCCGGGACGTTACATCAACGTGTCGATTTTCTAGCCGCTCCTACCACCCCGGGGAAAGTACGAAGCCCCAATGCGGGCCCTTTTCCGGCCGCTGGAACGGGTATGCGCGGTAGGCTTCCAGGATCAGGAACCCGAAGATGTTGAATCGCGCCCCGGCGCCCACCGAGAACACGGGTACCCGCTGAGCACCTGAGCGTACGAAGTTGAAATTGACATCGTCAAAGCTGTTAAAGGCGACTCCAGCATCCCCGAACGCAAAGATCTCCGTAGGTAGGAAAGGGAAGTTGATGAGCGCGAACCGCGGCATTCCGAGCAACGGAATGCGAAGCTCCATGTTCACTACGCCGAGGCGGTGCCCGAAGAGGCGGTCGAACCCGGGACAGGTCCCAAACACGGCACCCGGCTCCAAGGCGGTAGCATTACATTCCGCCGCGTCGAAGCTCTCGTAGGAGTACCCGCGTATGAAC
>SMVB01019799.1_pt1 | contig 17016 bp, 7 predicted proteins | sample 2456461 | NCBI WGS metagenome assembly SMVB01 (sample SAMN11095934, study PRJNA526329) | marine sediment metagenome | biome: Marine sediment; feature: Surficial sediment; material: Deep marine sediment; isolation source: Hadal surficial sediment | place: Pacific Ocean | collected 2014-05 | depth 0-1...
GGGGTGGACGACTTACTCAAGACGTTCACCGGTAACTTCTTTTTCCTGGCGTCCCACACTATAGCGATGGTGGTCAAGTTTCCCCCGTCGCTTCCGCTGGTCAACCCTGTAACGCTCGGTCAGGTAATAGGGTCCAGCCAGGGTGGTGAAGTCCTCCGCATCATGCCATCGGGCAATTTGGAATTACAAACCGAAGCAGGTGTCACTACGACCCCGCTGGTGAGCGTACCAGAAAGTGGTGGTTGGACTTTTGATACATGGGCCGTGGTGGTCTGGACCATCGACAACTCGTTCGCCCCCAATCAACAAGTTGATTTGCGTATAGATCAATTGCCTGCGGGAACCGGGTTCTTTCTTAATCCGAATAGTCTTGCAGCCCCAACCGGGTTTTCATTGGCGTCATTCGAAGATGGTACTGAATCAGCAGATATTGAAGTTGCTTCAGTCATCATGTATAAGAGAGTGTTGGACGGTACGGAGATCGACGATCTAGAGAGTTATCTGATCGACAAGTATTTCACGATCGCTCCTCCGCCTCCGCCCCCTCCACCACCAGTCGCTCCAACTTTGGCAGCCCGGTCGGGTTTGGGATTCAAGCAAAAAGAGGCCCGGTTCACCGATCTTGATTTGGATTTCACAGCTAATCCTGTGACGGGTGATCTGGCACGCAAACTGGATGACGAAGCGGTAAAACGGGCCGTTCGAAATTTGATTCAGTTGAACCGTTATGAGAAACCCTTTCATCCCGAAATAGATGCTGGTGTGAGAGCTTTATTGTTTGAAGTAATAACCCCTGCTACAGCGGTGCTACTGCAAAGACGTATCATTGAATTGTTACAGCATTACGAACCGCGTGTGGAATTGATACTAGTCGATGTCGTGGATCGTCATGAAGAAAACCTTTATGATGTCAGTATTGAATTTCGAGTTGTCAATCGAGACGATGGCGTTATTGTGAACCTTTCCCTTGCGAGACTCAGATAAATGGCAAACCAAACAAATATTCCTATCACTGATCTAGACTTCGATCAGATCAAAGCCAACCTGACACAGTTTCTTCGGGATCAAGATCAGTTCAAAGACTTAGACTTCGAAGGCGCCGGCATCAATATTCTGTTGGATGCACTAGCTGCAAATACGCACTACCATTCATTCTATATCAATATGGTAGCGAACGAGATGTTCCTCGATAGTGCTACTACTAGAGGTTCTATTGTGTCTCTGGCAAAACATCTGGGATACACACCACGGTCGGTGATCTCTGCAACAGCTCGCGTGAAGGTAGTTTCGGCAACTGACCCATTCCCCTCACAAACAAATAAGTTTCTTCCTCCCGATACCGTGTTTCAAACTACGGTTGATGGAGTTACTTTCAATTTTCTAAATCTCGCTCAAGCAGAATTCGTTGAAGATCCAGGTGGTAGTGGTGAGTTTATTATTGACGAAATTACTATTCAAGAGGGCACGCATCTTGACACCGCTTTCGTTGTTGATAAGTTGAACCCCGATCAGAAGTTCATCATTGCTGATCCTAAGATCGACACAACTACTTTGACGGTTCGTGTTCAACTTTCTATCACAGATGTAACAGGTGCCGATGAACCTTGGCAGAAATTTGATAACTTGATTGATGTGGGCGAAGATGATGCAGCATATCAATTGCAAGAAGTTGAAGGTGGTTTCTTTGAGTTAATCTTTGGTGACGGTATCGTGGGTCGAGCAGTTGACAATGGTAACGTAATTCTCGTAGACTGGTTATCTGGTAATTCTGATGCACCAAACGGTGCGGGAATCAATGATGTTCCTGAGTCTAGAGCTTTCACGGTTACAGGTAATTTTGATATTGAAGTTCTAGATGCTGCTGCGGGTGGTGCTAAACGTGAGTCACTTGAGTCAATCAAGTTCTTTGCACCTTTGAATTTTCAAGCACAAGATCGTGCGGTAACGTCTAATGACTATGCTGCGATTGTTGCCCGAGACTTTCCTGATATTGAATCGCTCTTTGTATTCGGTGGTGAAGATATCGACCCCCCTCAGTTTGGTAAAGTATTCATCTCTCTGAAACCGGTTGTTGGTGTGACGATTAGTGACGCTGAGAAGTTGACTATCGCCAATACTATCCTAAAACGACGAAACGTAGTGAGTATCACACCTATCGTGATTGACCCTGATTTCACTTTCTTGCTTGTTGAAACCGAAGTAAGATTTGATCCTCGCGCCACAGCTCTACCTCCATCGGGTATCGAAGAATTAATCGAACAAGTCATTCGCAGTTTTAGTGATGAGGAGCTAGAGAAGTTTGAACAAAACTTCCGGTATTCAAATCTTATATGTGCGATTGATGATTCGGAACCTTCTATTCGAAATAACTCTACAACAATCAAGATGCAGAAGCGATTCGAACCATCTCTCGGTAGAGCGGTAACATATATTCTTGAATTCAATAATCCTATCTTCCACCCCGAAGATGGATTCCAACCTGTGCTGTCAAGCACCACATTTGGTTTCTTTGATCCTGAAACTAATGCAGTAGTCGATGCGTTTCTGGATGACGACGGTAACGGAGTCATTCGTGTGTTCCGACTTGTTGATCTTGAGAAGCGAATCGTGAACGAATGTATTGGTCGCATCAACTACGAAACTGGTAAGGTCGAGATCATCAACTTCCAGCCTGAAACACTGCCCGGTAATATTGCTATTGCGGTGACGGTGCAACCTGCGGAGTTGGACATCAATGTGAAGTTCAATCAAATCTTGTCTGTTGATCCCGATGATGCAGCCGCCGTTATAGTTACTATTGTACCTGACGAGTCCTAATGCCACACAATCGTTTTATAACCCGCGATACCCTCTCGTCTCAGGTGCCCGAGCAGTTACCTGAGTTTGTGCGGGCCGACCATCCAACGTTCGTTGCGTTTTTAGAAGCGTACTATGAATGGTTGGAGACACCCGACCAGGCACTAAACATCTCGTTTGGTCTGCGTGATATTGCGGATATTGACGATACCTTGCAAGAGTTTATTCGTCAGTTTAAAGAAACCTTTATGCTCAACTTTCCAGAGCAACTAGCAATCGACACCGAGACGGGCGACCCTCTCGACCAGCGACGAATTATCAAGAACATCAAAGCGTATTATAAAGCAAAGGGTTCGGAGAAGTCTTACAAGTTCCTGTTTCGAATCTTGTTCGACACAAATGTAGAGTTCTTCTTTCCGAAAGTTGACATCTTGCGATGCTCAGATGGTAAGTTCATTATTGAGCGTTTTATGCGTGTGACTTCCGCGAATGGACCAGAAACATTCGAAGCGGTTGGCAAGAAGATTCAGCAGAGAGATAGAACTACGGGCGACATCACCGCATCGGCAAAGGTCGATCGAGCGATTCAGTTCCAATCAGGTCTATACGAAGTGACCGAGTATGTTCTCAGTGAAGTCTTTGGAACCTTCAACCCTCCTCAGCGTATCGAGTTTGAACTTGAGCAGGAAGATGGTACTACAAAACGCATTGAAGAAAATATCTTCACGATGGTTGTCAGTATTGATATCGTCGATGGAGGAACTGGTTTTATTGAGGGAGAAGTGGTGCGACTCGACGCTGCGCCCGGTGACGTGGGTATTGGTGCCCTTGGTATTGTTGATAGAGTCGATGGTACGACAGGCGCTATCTTGCGAATTGCGGTGCGTGATCCTGGAACCAATTATCTTATTCCTCCAATCCCAGATTTCAGCGAATCAGCAAATGGTACGGGTGCAACTGCTGCGGTAAATATTGGACCGATCTTCACCGCTGATGGTTTCTTTGGAAACAATGACGGTAAGCTCAGTTCGAACAAGGTTATTCAAGATAGCTTCTTCTATCAAGATTACTCTTATGTTCTCAAGACCGAAGTGACGATTGATAAATGGTTGGGTACAATCAAGAAAGTGATTCACCCTGCTGGTTTGAAAGTGTTCGGTGAAGTGACGATCTTTAGATGCGTCGAGAGCGAAGCACCACATGAAACACGTTTTCAAGCATATGAAATACCTCTCATTGGTCATTACACTCCATACACTTGGCTCACCACAGATGATTTGAGAAACACTGGAGAAACAATAGCCCCGAATCTCGATCTCTATCCTGATGGTTTTGATCCTGTGGTCGGGCCGGTTGCTGAGGATGGCCTGAGCGGCCCCCACATACCGACTACTCCTAACCCGGAGGAGCCCGGAGAGTTCACTGTCTTCCCCGACTTGTTTGCTCGACCAACTCTTGCATTGGGTTCAGGAAGCGGTCCATTTTGGTTTACCATCACGAACGTAACGGGAACGTTTCAGCTCGGTGAAACTTTAACAGGTAGCGTCATTCCCCTGTTTACGCCAGCCGGCGCCGCGGGCCCAGCTAATGCCTTGGTTTACGCTCTCGACCCAACAGGAACGAAGATCGGTGTACTGATGACTGACGGTGTGTTCACTCTCGGTGATACTATAACGGGTGGAACTTCTGGTGCAACCGCAACGTTTAGTGTACTCCTCAACCAACCCGTACCAAGGTGGGGCTTCCCGAACAGACCAAAATCTGATCCAATCTTTATCATCTATCACCATCCGAACCGTCGTGGTCTAGTAGAGATTCCAGGACCGGGCGAGCCACATCCTAACCCGAACATGAGAGTGATCGACCGAACCATGTTATCGGGTGTATTCACAAACGGAGAAACGGTCGTTGGCGACTTGACTAACATCACCGACATTACACCGTATCTAACTTCGCTTGAGATAACTGACGGTTCGAATTATAGTCTTAATGAAGATTTTGTTGTAGGTGAAATAGTTACTGGACAAACTTCTGGCGAAACTGCGACAGTCGTGGTGTGGACTCCTGCTGCTGTAGGATTCCCCGGGTCAGTACTGACCGTCATCAATGAAAGTGGACCCTTCACAGTTGGTGAAGTCATCACTGGTGGAACTTCTGGTTTCTCTATTACAGAGAGCGGTCAGGTAACAATAGATGCCGACTTCGATTTGATTGAAGTAGCAACGGGACAAACATCTGGTGCGACGGGCGTTGTGCTAGAATGGACTCCAGCTGTGTTTGGACAGTTGGGTAGTAAGTTGGTGTTGGGTGATATCACCGGTACGTTTGTAGACGGAGAAGATATTGTAGGTGGCACATCTGGTGCAGAACTCACAGTCGATGAAATTATTGAAGTTGAAACAACTGGTATTATAGATGCTGATGATCTACCTAATGTCGGTGAAAGTCAAGTTATCATGGTCAGCAGCGGCGAATTCCAACCAGGCGAAGTGCTGGCGGGACAAACATCGGGAGCTACTGCAAGGGTCGATTCTCTCAGCAGCTTGATCTATATTGATGGAATACCCTTTAGGGATATTGTGATTCGAGACTTCGCACGCAACATGCGTGTGGGTGAACTAGTCCTATGTGTACCCACGGACAACACGGCGATCTTAGGTGATTCAGGATATCCCAATGCGGACATTGGTGGGTTTGACGGCTCCGGCCCGACGGACTAAATAACTCTGTAGAGAGAAGGTATTATGGCTCGATGTGAACCATTTAGATGTAATTTCAGACGATACTTGGCCGAGCGGTTCAAGGAGTTGTTCGATTTAGATTCGAACGATCACTTCTATCTCTTTCTGTCGCGTGTAACGTCATGGGAATTGGAGCCTACCGACCCCGGTGCAGACGACAATAACCCTCCGTTCAACGTTGACTCAGTGAATTCCGAAATCGAAGTATGGCAACAGGCCTTCGGCTTCAAGAGAATCGGGTTCAACGATGTTTTCTTGGTGGTGCCCCGAATCAATTGGGAACCCGGCCGGGCCTTTGACCAATATGACGACGATGTAGACCTGTTCAATGACGATGACCCCAAAAAATTCTATGTCTTGGTTGACGGTCGAGATGTCTATAAGTGCCTAGGTAATAACTTTGGTGGTCTTTCAACCGAGAAACCAACGGGTACATCTACCGAGGCATTCGTTCGACCGAACGACCTGTATCGTTGGAAATTCTTGTATCGAGTTCCCGAGGACCTGCGTGATTTCTTGACCGAAGATTTCATGCCTGTGGAATTTATTAGCGGCGAAGGGTTGCTACCCGACGAGCGACAGCTCCAATTTAATGTGCAAGAGGCAGCGATTGACGGCTCGATTGACTTCGTTGACCTTATTAGTCCTGGTGATATTGATCCTCCAGCATACCCATTCAGCGTGCCAGCTAATGCAGTTCACTTCGTTCAGCGAAGCGAGAACAGTATTGAAGATACTGGTCCAATTGCTAGTTTCCCAGTTCTCGGTGATGTTGAGTTGGATAACGGTACTGCCAGTGTGGTGAACGGTGCATATAATAATATGGTGCTTCGCATCATTGATGGTGCCGGTGTGGACGAAGAAAGAATCATCGTCAGTTATGACGGCCCAAATCAAACAGCAACACTCAACGCACCTTTCTCCACTAATGTACTCGTAGGAGATAACTACGAAGTCAAGAGTCGAGAGATGAAGGGTGCATCTATTCTGAGTCAAGTCAATGATGTGTTCAACGGTTACGTTGTTACCATTGTTTCGGGTCCAGGTATTGGTCAGCAACGAGATATTGTTGGTTATGATGGCGTGACTCAAATCTTTACTTTGAATACAGCATGGGAAGCCGATTTAATTGCCGATGCAAATCCCGCATTGTCCAGCTTCTATACCATAACTCCAAAGGTTATTATCGTGGGTGATGGTCAAGATGCAACAGCAACATCTATCGTCAACTCGGAAAGTGTCATTACACAGATCAATGTAGTTGATCGAGGCTTCGGTTACACCAGAGCTGAAATTCAAATCTCACCCCTGTTCCCCTTGGGGTCTCCAATTCCCGCTGTCGCCGAAGCAGAAATTTCTCCTGCGGGTGGACATGGTTCAAACGCTGTGAAAGAACTTTGTGCCCATCGTGCCTTGGTCGTTGTTCGTACCGACCAAGACGAGCTTGGAGTTTTTCAGGTAGCAAATGATTTTCGGCAGTTTGGTATTGTCCGTAACCCCGTTCTCAATGATGGTAGCGGCACGGTTGCGGGTGAAGAAATTGAGCCCCAATTGCGAATCGAAGTTGCGAAGAATATCAACCCGCTGCTAACTGGTTCTTTCACTGTTGGTCGATTCGTACTTGGAGATGAGAGCGGTGCGGTGGGCGAAATCATAGAATGGACTCCAGATGGCACGGGCGATGCTGGTGTATTGATTGTCAAGAATCCAACTTCACAAGATTTTGTTTTGCCTGAAGGTATCAACCCCGGTGAACTCCTACACCAATTCGATTCGACCCCTGCATTCACCGATTTAGATGTAGCGACGGTGGTGCTAACAGAGCAACTTCCACGCAACACTCCAGAATCGTATCGTCAATCATGCCAGATCACCCTTCAATCAGACGGAACTATTACGAATCAGCTAGATGACGATTCGTTCACGCTAGACCGAATTGCACAAGGACAAAGCTCGCTTCGATTGACCGATGCTTCCAACTATGTTTCGGGTGAAGATTTTGTTGCCGGAGAATTAGTCACCGGGCAATCGTCGGGTGTGACCGCAACAGTCGTTTCGTGGACTCCTGCTGCTGTAGGATTCCCAGGATCGGTTCTTTCTCTAAGCACGGTTGTCGGTACTTTCCTAGATGGTGAAATTGTACTTGGTGGGATATCTGGTTTCGAGATTGTGATTGATATTGGTGGTCAGGTGGAGGCGACCGTTCAGGGTATCATCGTGCAATGGGAGCCAGCCGTAGACGGGCTGACCGGTGTCCTAAGTTTGGTAGATGTCCGCGGATCTTTCGAGATCGGCGAGCAAATTGATGAATTTGATCCCGTCGCTGAAACAACAGTAACCGATATCGGGGAAGTTATCGCAAAGACTGACCCGGAACTAGAGCATAGATCGGGAGAACTGTTATACATACAGAATGTAAAGCCCATTCAGCGTGATATTGAGCAAGCTGAGGAATTTAAGATCCTCATTGAATTCTAAGGAATTGGTGCATGGTAACTGCAATCGACTTTAATGTAAGCCCCTACTTCGACGACTTCGATCCCGAGAAGAAATTCCTCCGGCATCTGTTTCGTCCTGGGTTCGCGGTTCAAGCGAGAGAGCTTACGCAAATTCAAACTATCCTCCAGAATCAGATCGACCGATTTGGTTCGCATATCTTTGAAGATGGTAGTAAGGTCATCGGTGCAAACATCGCTGACCAGAACATCAAGTTCCTGAGAGTCGAACCAGATTTTGACTTCGGGGGTGTGACGGGTATCGTGGATTTGGACTCTGCGAAATTCATTGGGTTCGAAATCTCCAGCGATACTGACACGAATCTCAAAGCGTTCGTCTTTCATGCTATTGGTGTGACCGGTGACGATCCCTATGTGCTTCTGTTCCTCGAATATACCAGCACCGGCACCAACACAGAATTCCAAACAACTGATGTTTTGACATCGACGAACGATCCGGTTAACACAAAAGCAACAGTCAAGAACGTAGCTATTGATACGGATATTGCCGAGACCGGCGATGCTATTATGGCATCTATCGACGAAGGTATTTTCTTTGTCGATGGATTCTTTGCTCTCAGTGACGCACAACGAGTAGTACCGTTCAGACCCGCCGTTGGCGGCGACAGTCCCATTCCTTTGAACGTTCGCTTGTTCAGCGGCATCAACGCCCGGGTTGGTTTCGATATCTCGAAAGATATTGTAACGTCTAATGATGATAGCTCGCTGCTCGACCCTTCATTCGGTGCTCCGAACTTCAATGCTCCTGGTGCTGACCGATTTAGAATCCAATTGCTCATCGACTTCAAGCTGTTCGCGGATACCGCAGACGGACCTGGAGATTTCTCTGATGAAAGTTTCGTGGAATGGTTGCGAATTCGCCGCGATCTTGTTGTGTTGCAAGCGGTTCGACCCGACTACTCTGCTCTTGCAAATGAAATTGCACAGCGAACACAGAGCATCAACGGTAGCTTCACGGTTCGTGCGTTCAATCCTGATATTCGACCGCACTTGAAAAATGATTTGTTTGTATTGATAGTTTCAGCACAAGTAGGTACTTTCCAGATCGGTGAAACAGTAACGGGCGGAACGTCTAGTGCAGTTGGTGTGGTGAACTTCATCACAGACTTCGACATTAGTTTCTTGATGACCAGCGGCACGTTCGTAACAACCGAAACAATCACCCAAACCACAGGGCCCGCCGCATCGGCAACGGTCGATACAATTGATTTCCAAGAAGATAAGGAAGGTGTATTCTCCCTTGCTCAAGGTGGCGAAGAGGACAAGATTGCGTTTGGTCTTGAGCCGGGCAAAGCATTCGTTCAGGGTTTTCAGTTTGAGAATCTAGAAACCGAATTCGTGAAGGTTGATAAAGCACGCGATGTAGGTGCGGTTCAGGGGTTCAACGTCAATACCACTTTTGGTAATTATGTGTTGGTTGATTCAAATGGTGATACCTTCTTTGAAAACTGGGACACCTCCTTTGATATCAATACGGTTCCTGTTGTCAATCTTCTAGATGTAAATAGCGTGCAAGTCGGTACGGGTCGAGTTAGACAAATTCTCCGTGACAGTGCAGTTGCATATCGAGTTTATCTGTTTGATAGCAAGTTCGATTCTGGAAAGAGCATTGCAGATGTTCGTGAGATTGAAGATGGGGCAACCCTCTTTTGGAGCATCAGAGAACCCGAAGGTATTGATGTATCCCTTGTCAACCGCGATGGTAATCCAGCTACCATTCTTTTCGAAGCAGCGAACAACAGACTTGTGTTCCCGAATCCAGTTGGTGATTCAACCTCTCTATTCCAACGATCAGATTGGCGAAGCCAACAACAGTTTTCAGTATCTCTAAACGCTTCTGGTATTGGTTCAACTTCGACTACGGATCCCGATATTCGTTTTGTAGGAGGAAACCCACCGACCGTGCTTGGTTCTGAATTGGGATCGTACATAGTTATTCGAAACAACACTGGCCGAATTATTGATATGTCTTTGGCTGGTAATCAAATCGACACAAATAATCTTCTACCCACATCCAACGGCCAATGCACCTTGACCATTGGTAACTTTGATGGTTTGGGAACAACGTTATCCAGTGAGACTGTGACTTTGATCGCTACACTTGAGATTGACGATGTGAACCCCTCAGTCGAACCATTGATTCGACGCAACAAAGTGTTGCAAAAGGACTTCCTCGTTCCAACGACAATTGCTTTGGTGGCTGATTTAGTCATCAAGGGTGGTGATCCACTACCGGGTCCTAGCACGGCTCTTGATGGCAACTTTGATTTTGCCGGGGGCGAAACAATCTCCTACCCCGGCGGTTCCGGTACGCTTGATACTGCGGGCAAGATTGTTGTAGAGCTTTCATGGACATTTGCCACTGTTGGTGGTGGTGGATTTATTGGACCGTTCACATTAGGCGAAACTGTCACCGGAGGAACAACGGCCGCGGTAGCTGAAGTCAACTGCGATTTCATTGATGTAGACGCAAGCACGACTCTGGCTGGTGCGGGCGCATTCTTTCCGGGAGAATACGTCTTTGAGCAAACTGGTGGTGATACACTATTCACGTCACCGGCGGTGGCTGTTGCACTGAGCCCAACCGACTTTAGATTCATCAAAGGACAATTCAGTCATGCCTCAACGATTGAAGGTGCAACTTCAGGTGTTACGCGAACATTCAATGTTCTAACTGGAGGAAACTTCAGCGTTTACCGTGGTGCGATTTTTGATTGGAATGCTGCGACAGCAGCAACGAATCTTAATGTATTCAACTTGGCTGAGCCCCTAACGTTTGGCACATCGAACAATGTTGCTCAGCTTCAAACGATTTTCAGTTATCGCACAACTGCATTGTTTGAAATCGACTCAGGCCAAGATGTTGTTTCTGTCGGCGATCTTCTGACAGGAGGTTCATCGGGAACCACAGGTGAAGTATTAGAAGTAACCTTGCGGGGAACAGTTCCTCTTGCCGATATCTTTGGTGTCGTGTCGATCTTTGACAATACCGGCGTACCGGTTGACGTTACCGATGCATTCTTTGTGGACGATGGACAACGAGATAACCTCTACGATCACGCCAGCATTGAATATGATCCACAAAGTGGTCAATCAGTTATCAGTCCTCTGACAATGCGTGTCAATTACTTTGAACACCAGGGAGAGGGTCCATTGTATGTTAACTCATACGTTCATACGTCTCCCGGTTCGAATCTTCGTTTCGAGAATATTCCTCTCTACACTAGTCCACAGACTGGCAATACTGTAGCTCTGCGAGACTCGATTGACTTTAGACCACTTCGAGATCCGTCAGGTGCAATCGAAAAGGTATTCTTCCCGCAAGCAGGACAGGCCTTCAATGCCGATTATGAGTTTCATCTACCCCGCATTGATAAGATTATTCTACGAAAAGAACTACAGTTTGATGTTATTCGTGGCATTCCTAGTCTTGAAGCCGAAGTTCCCGCTGATGATCCTGATGCTCTGACGCTTTATGTTGTCAGCGTTCCATCATACACATACAATGCTGAAGATGTGTCGATTCGTTATATCGAGAACAAGCGTTATACGATGAGTGATATCGGAGCTGTCGAACGTCGAGTAGAGAGGCTAGAGTACTATACATCTCTGTCTTTACTCGAACGAGAAACCGAAGCGTTGCCAATTCCTGATGATGCGGGCGACAACAGATTCAAGAGTGGTACTCTGGTCGATTCGTTCCAGGGACATAACATTGGTGATGTTTTGAACCCCGCCTATGATTGTGCTATTGACCAAGAAGAAAAAGAACTTCGGCCGCCGTTCATTGATCGCATCATTGAACTGACTGAGCTAAACAAGAACACGGACATTGTTGTTTCCAGCGATGGTCTTGTAACCATGAGATGGGATCCAACACCGTTGGTGTTCCAGCCTCTTGCAAGTACCGCGATCAGTGTGAACCCGTTCAACGTGGTCAACTGGATGGGCAACATGACGCTCACTCCTTCGTCGGATATCTGGATTGACGTTGAGCAGCGGCCGCAGGTTCGAATTAATCTTGAAGGCGAAAACGATGCATGGAATGCCATTGCTACAGCAGCAAACGGTGCTTTACCCAATGGCTTCGGTACAGCTTGGGGTGGTTGGGAACAGAACTGGACCGGCAGAACCGAAAGACGCCGCTCGTTTCGTCGAACAACGAATACCCGCCTCAGTGCGCCACACGCCTCGCGGGCTCCCGATGGTGTTATGCGCCTCAAGATAGAGACTACAACAGCAACAATTGAACGAACTACTACAGTATTACGAGGACGAGAAACTCGTCAGGGTATTCGAACTCGCGTGGTGCCCGAGAGAATCGAACGATCTCTGGGCAATCGAGTAGTCGATGTCAGCATCGTACCATTCATTCGACCGCAGACGTTGACCAGCAATGCTGAAGGAATGAAACCCAACACACAAGTATTCCCATACTTCGATTGCGTTGCGGTAGCAGAATTCTGCCGGCCGCAGGGTGGTGCGTTGGGTGATCCTATCATCACTGACAATGCAGGTGCAGTTGCCGGTCTTGAATTTGAAATCCCAGCCGGTCGATTCCGAACGGGTGATCGTTTGTTCCGTCTCACCGACGAAGTGAACAATATCGTGGCAAATGCTTTGACCACTTCCGAAAGAATGTGGAATGCTCAGGGTTTATTGCAAACCCGCGAAGAAGCAATCGTTTCAACTCGCGTTCCTGTTCTACGTCGCCAAACGGTTACGCAAAGCAGACCGGCGCGTGATGTGCAAACCCGCGATAGAACGGTACGTTCGCAAACTCGCGTGCGATGGGTTGACCCGCTCGCTCAGACATTCTTGGTTGACAGTAACTTGCACCCCAACGGTGTGTTCCTGACCAGTCTGGATTTATTCTTCCGAGCTAGACCCGAAAACAATAATATTCCTGTGACGGTTCAAATCAGACCAGTAGTGAATGGTTTCCCGCATTCTTCTGCGATTATTCCATTCTCAGAAGTAAATGTCGCCCGGGATGATGTCAATACCAGCGACACGCCCGATCCCTCAGATGCCGGAACCGCGACAACGTTTGAGTTCTCGTCGCCCGTTCACCTGTCAGGTGGTCAAGAATATGCAATCGTGATTCTATCGAACAGCGATGAGTACCTAACTTACGTTGCTGTAATTGGCCAGGACCAGTTGGGCACCGAAGATAGAATCTCAGCACAGCCGTATGCTGGTTCGTTGTTCCGTTCGCAGAATGCTTCAACATGGACTCCAGATCAAACAACTGATTTGATGTTTGTTCTCAACCGTGCCCAGTTTGATACTAGTGTCGTCGGTCAGATAGACTATCAAAACGTATTGAATGGTGCTATGATTAACCCCGGACCAAGTACGTTGCCCGATGAAGCTGGAATCAATGAGTTGTATTTGATCTCCGAAAATATTGAGTTCCCAGATTCGACTTTGACTCTTTCAATTGATACATCTTCAACAGGTGCCCTGTTCGGAAACTTCAGAACGATCTTGCCAAATCAGCGAGAGAGATATGATAGACAGCAGAGAGTGTTAATGACCACCGGTCCAGAATCTTTGGTGCTTCGTGTGACGATGACTTCGGCTGACGATGCAATCTCTCCAACGATTGACCAAGATCGTTTGGCTGTCATTGCAATTGAGAATCGTGTCAACGACGAGAGAAATACTAATATTGCTGAACCTACTTATAATGGTGAGTTAGAACCCGAAGCATTCGTCGCTCACGATCCTGATATATCTGATGGTTTTCATGGACCTATTGCTCGGTACATCACACGCTTGGTTACTTTGGAACCGGGATTTGAAGCCAGCGACGTGAGAGTGTTCGTTACAGTCAACAAACGTATTGATGCCGAGATTCAACTATTCGTCAAGATTCAAACACCCGAAGCGGAAGCTGACTTCCCAACTGAGCGTTTCTTGCAGCTTGTCCCGGTACAGAATATCATCTCTGAAAACGATGATGATTTCCAAGAGATGGAGTTCAGACTACCTGCTGAAGTGCCAGAACCGTTCAATAAGTTTGTAGTCAAGCTAACAATGTATTCAGGTAATACATCAGTGGTTCCAAGAGTGAGGGACTTGCGAGCAATCGCGGTGATCTAATTATGGCAAAAGAAACTCCAAAACAAGTGCCCGTTGAAGGTCGCAAGTTGGTACGAGACATGCATTCAAAGGCAATATTGAATCGTGATGTTTCGGCCCGCGATGCTTACTTAAAACGAAGAACAGTACGCAGGGGTCGTCAGCAAGAGCTACAGAATCTTCGAGCCCAAGCTGAATTTCAGAATCGTGAAATGGCTGAACTGAAACAACAGGTAGCTGACCTAACTAAATTGGTAAAGAATCAAACCACTACGAAGAAGAAAGTTACCCGCAGAAAGAAGTCCGAGGATAGCTAATGGCAATTGACTTAATCAATATTGATAATCTCGTCCTTGCTGACGATTTCGAATCGTGGTTCAAACGAACCAATGAAGTTATTGATGCACTGAACCAACTTCAGTTGTATGACTTTTATGATAACTTCTATGCTACCGGTGACGGTGTATTCCCTACAGTTCCAGGGTACACGACGGTACAGGATATCACTGAGGCAACCACACTTGGTTTGAAGATCACGCGAGACATTCGTTTCCTTGGTGACATGCTGATCGAAATTCTTCCCGAACCACCTTTGGGCTTCGACATCACGACGGGACGATTGACGTTCGTGTTTACCGGTCCAAATGCACCGCCTTTGCTTGGTACGTCTTGTACACCACCTGACTCAGTTGACAGACTAGACCGATACATTGTTTGGGATGATTCTGCTAGTGTAACGAAAGTGGTTGAAGCACAGAAGATGCTCCCGCTTATCATCGAATGCGATCATCAGTTTGGTGAAGCGGGAACTCCTGTCACTATCACGATCAAGGGTGATTTGGTTGTGGACGGCAACCAGACAATTCTGAATACAACCACAGTTGAATCTCTAGACAATAAGATTGATCTCAACGCCACTCCGGCTTTTGAAATTGACGATTCTTCCAACTACGTTGGTGGTGAAGATTTGGTTGTTGGTGAAACGGTGACGGGTCAGACTTCAGGCGAAACCGCAATCGTGTTCTCTTGGACACCAGCCACAGTTGGAAACCCCGGTTCGAAGTTGGTAGTCACTAACCGCAGCGATCCATTCACAGCCGGTGAAGTCATCACTGGTGGAATTTCTACCTTCTCTATTACAGAGAACGGTCAAGTCGATGCTCCGGGTATCCCGGCTGGTAATGATGCAACTGCCAATAACGGTGGTATCTGTGTTCTTTCAAGCGATCTTCCTGCGCCTTACGGTTATGGTATTCAGTGGAAGAACGCTGGCGACCGATGGTTCATCAATGATGCAGGCTGGGAAATTGATCCAGCCTTCTCTCTGTTTACGACAACGATCGAACCACAGAATAATAATTTGGATTTACTTGGTGCTGGTTCGGATGAGGCAGTTTCGTTGCACTGGCACGAATTGTTCGTGGCCGACCATTGGCGGCTCAAGCTGCGTGCATTCAACACGACAGGTCAGGTTGGTTATACCCTCGGTTCATATCCAGTTGGGGGTGAGCTTCCCCTCAATGATGATGGAGTATTCGTTCTACAGCACAGCACCGCAGATGATACTAGTCCATCATTCGATCTCGAAATCTTCTTTGACAGTGTAACCCCAACACATGATGGACAAATCTTTGGTTTTGCTCGTAACCTAAACGCTGACTTGCTTGATGGTTGTCATGCTTCGTTCGTGTCTCTTCCGTTTGCAATTCCATGTGCTGACGCGAACGGTGAGATCGACCCCGATTTCATTCCGTTTACCGGTTCGACAGTCAAACAAATTATCCAAACCGCTCACGGTTTTGTTGTTGGTAACGTTGTTCGAATCGAGAAGGGCACATCCACTGGATATATTCTGGCGCAAGCTAACACCGAGGAAAGAGCCGAAGCGGTTGGTGTTGTGGAAACTATCATTGATGCCAACGAATTTGATCTCAATATGAGAGGGTGCATCGAAGCAACTACACTTGAATGGGATGCTGTCACCGGCGACACTGGTGGTTTATTACCCGGTGGCGTATATTTCTTGCATCACGATATTGCGGGTTTCATGACTCTCAGCGATCCGATTGCGGGTGATGTTAGTAAGACCATGATGGTTGCTATTGACGCAACCACGGCTATCGTAATGAACTACGTTGGTGGTCTTACTGATCCGACGCAGGGTGTACCCACCATCGACCTATCAGGAGACGTTATTGGTTTGGGCCTATTGGGGTCAACCATCACCACAGTAAATGTAGAGCGAACCGATCGTCGCCCGAATGTTCTTGCCGGGGCGACCGAACTGTTGATTGTCGAGCATAATGATATAACAGGAACCGGATTTAGAACATTCGAAATTACCCTGACAGGAGCTGGTATAACTCTTGAGTTGCAGCAGCCTCCGCTTGCGCCATCTATTGATCCTGTCACGAACAGTGTGACGTTGATTATCCATCAAGATCCTACTGGTGGGTGGACACCTAATATAACAATTTCAGGTGGAGGTAGTATTGCTTGGGATAACTCAATAGTTCAACCGGCTATCCAAACTGCACCGAACAAAACTACTGTATATGTCTTGGTAAATGTAAATGATGTTCCTGGTGTATGGTTTGGTTCCCGAGCAGTATTTGAACTATAATGAGAAAGTCTGTTCACTTCAGAATGTTACTTGGGGCTGGCGGCTTCGCTGCTAACCCCGATGGTCCACTCGCTGTAGAATTCTGCAAGCGAACACTTATCCTTGGATCAACACTTCTAGCGAACGACCAAATCATTCCTGCAAACGGTGCAACGATTATCGGAGTTTCAAACTTCGTTGGTGGTGTTGCGAGCTTGACGGGTGGTGCTCCCGATGTTCATTGGGACGACGACGGTGCGAACGCACTCACACC
>SMVB01315513.1_pt1 | contig 17013 bp, 12 predicted proteins | sample 2456461 | NCBI WGS metagenome assembly SMVB01 (sample SAMN11095934, study PRJNA526329) | marine sediment metagenome | biome: Marine sediment; feature: Surficial sediment; material: Deep marine sediment; isolation source: Hadal surficial sediment | place: Pacific Ocean | collected 2014-05 | depth...
AGAAGTTTCCTAGTCAATTACCGGTTTAAACGTTATGGCCAAAGACAGCTTTTCAAGCCTTCCTATTAGCAAATCCCAGGTCGAGAATCTGGAATCCCTGGGTTATAAAAAAATGACGCCGGTCCAGGCAAAAAGTCTGCCGTACATATTGAAGGGCAGGGATCTGATCGCCAGGGCAAAAACCGGCAGTGGTAAAACAGCAGCATTTGGTATCGGGATTCTGGAGCAGATTAACCCGCGATTTTTTGGTGTTCAGGCACTAATCCTGTGTCCCACACGTGAGTTGGCAGACCAGGTAGGCAAGGAGCTGCGCAGATTGGCACGCAGTATTCCTAACATCAAGCTGGTGACTCTGTGCGGTGGAAAACCATTTGGGCCGCAAAAGGGGTCTTTGCAACATGGCGCTCATATCGCCGTGGGCACCCCGGGGCGTGTTCACGACCATTTGCATAGAAAAACACTCAAGTTAGACGGGCTCAAAGTCCTGGTCCTTGATGAAGCAGACAGAATGCTGGATATGGGATTTTCTGATGTAGTGTCTGCCATTATTGCCAAAACCCCTAAAACACGACAAACCTTATTGTTTTCAGCAACATATCCTGAATCAATCAAAAAGATCAGCCGCTCAATTCAACGTGATCCTGTGAGCATTACGGTTGAAGCGGAGCATCAACCGGGGGTGATTGAGCAATTATTTTATGAACTCAAAAAGCACGAACGCAACGACACGCTGCTAGCCTTGTTCGGTCACTACAAACCTGAATCCACGCTGGTGTTTTGTCACACCAAAAAGCAATGTGATGATGTTGCTTCTTTTCTGAAAGGACGACGAATTGATGCCCTGGCAATCCATGGCGATCTGGAACAAAAGCAACGTGACCAGGTCCTGGTGCAATTTGCCAATCATTCCTGCTCTGTGCTGGTCGCAACTGATGTTGCCGCTCGCGGTCTGGACATCAAGTCCTTACAGGCAGTGATCAATTACGAGTTACCCAGGGACCCTGAAATATATGTGCACAGGATCGGCCGAACCGGCCGGGCAGGGGAAAAGGGCATTGCCCTGAGCATGTTCACCGAGTCTGAGCAGTATCGTGTCAGGGCGATTGAAGATTATCTTTCCACGCCAGCGATCTGTGATGTTCCCGCTTCATTGGACCCGCAACCCGGATTCACGCTTAAGGCACCAATGGTGACGATCCAGATTGATGCCGGGCGTAAAAACAAGATTCGACCCGGTGATATATTAGGTGCCCTGACCGGTGACGCAGGTCTTGATGGTTCGAACATCGGCAAAATTGATATTTTTGAAATGATGAGTTTTGTTGCTTTGGAGTATTCTGCCTTGCAGCAGGCATTGGGCTACCTGGCAAACGGGAAAGTCAAAGGCCGTAATGTTCGAGCTCGCCAGGTTAAATAGAAGTGATCGCAGGCAAAAGGCAGTTCACCGCGTAGATACTTGCCTGTAACACGAAGCGCACCTAGAGTGTTAAAAACTCCAGGGAAATCATTATGAAACATTTTATATATTTCGTTGTTTTGGTGGTTTTTGCAGTTGCTTATGCGAGCCCCTCGTATTCACAGGTTCCTCCGGCGGCATTTTGTGAAAATAACGAGGGATTCAGCGACTGGGATTTTTGGGTGGGTGAATGGAACGTCTATTCCAACGATGAAGCACATACGTTTGCCGGTACCAATTCCGTCACCAAGCACCACCAGGGTTGTCTCATCAAGGAGGATTGGAATTCCGCCGCAGGTGGCGGGGGTTTTTCAGTCAACTACTTCAATCCGAATAAGGACGAATGGCGCCAGGTCTGGGTGTCCAATGGTTATTCTATTGACTACACCGGTGGGCTCAATGACAAGGGTGCACTGGTATTGGAAGGTAAGATTTACACTTATACCTCAGGTATTACTCAGAAAATGCGGGGTATCTGGACGCCTGAGAAAAACGGTGATGTGATCCAGCATTTTGACACTTTTGATGCTGAGTCCGGCGAATGGAAAGTATGGTTTGAAGGTCGCTATATCCGCAAGGAAAACGATACGAATCCACCCGTGAACGAGTAGAATTCTCCACTACGGTAACAAAGCAACCAGAGCGAATAGGACTACGGTCTTTAGAAACTTATGCAGACACTGGACAGGAAATTTCGTTTTGACTCAATCGACCAACTTCGTGGTCTGGTCATTGTATTGATGGCGCTGGACCATGTCCGTGACTTCTGGACACCGTTTGCATTTCAGCCAGAGAATCTCGAACTCACTTCCCCTGAATTGTTTTTTACCCGATGGATTACACATTTCTGTGCACCGGTGTTTATATTCCTGACCGGTATGAGCGCATTTCTTTTTGAAAACAAGGGCCATGACAAAGCCGCGGTAAGGAATTTCCTGCTGACCCGGGGAATCTGGCTGGTAGTCATTGAATTCACCGTGGTGAATTTTTCATGGAAATTCAATTTCGATCCATGGATTTTCGCCCAGGTGATCTGGGTGCTTGGCGTCGGCATGATCGTGCTTGGCGGATTGATTTATCTGCCAAGAAAAATCATCTTGGTGCTGGGTATTGTGATGATTACCGGACACAACCTGCTTGATCCTATCCAGGCCGAGTCCTTCGGTGCGAACGCGTGGGTCTGGAACATGCTTCACCAACGGGGGTTCGTACAAATGTTTGACGGGAAGCTGGGTGTGTTTTTCGCCTACCCGCTGATTCCCTGGGTCGGCGTAATGGCCGTGGGATATGCGTGCGCGGAATGGTTTTTCGCGGACCCGAAAGTTTTTTCAAGCAAGGCGGTTAAGACTGGCCTGTTTCTGACGGTGGCTTTTATCCTGTTACGATATTCGAACCTGTATGGCGATCCGGCTGTGTGGTCGGAGCACGCGCGTGGCGGGATGTATACATTTCTTTCTTTTTTAAACCTGCACAAATATCCGCCTTCTTTGTTATATCTGTTGATGACCATCGGCCCGGCGCTGGTGTTGCTGGGTTACCTGCAAAATATGAATTCAAAAATGATTGCGCCATTGACCTTGTTTGGCCGCGTGCCATTTTTCTTCTATGTCACTCACCTGGCATTTCTTCACGCCCTGTCCATGCTTTACTTTGGTCTGACCATCGGCTCATACGACCCGAATTGGCAAATGAGCGGGCCGGATGCATTCCCTGCCGGCTATGAGCCCAGCTTGTTACGTGGCTATATTGCCTGGCTGTTTGTTTGTATCGTGATGTATTATGCCTGCCGCTGGTTTGCAGGTATCAAGCAGCGGCACGATCACTGGGTATTGAAATACCTCTGAATATTAGACCGATTAAAGCCATGAACAATATGTACAAAGTCCTTAGGGGACTATGCTTGCTGCTATCGGGTGGAATAATTGCCACCTGCTCATCGGACGTTTCGACGGCAAAAATACTGCCTTACGCCATTCATCAGCATCAACTGGAGAACGGTCTGAAGGTGGTCACGGTGCCCTTCGATTCTCCGGGTCTTGCAGCCTTTTACATCATCACCCGCGTAGGGTCACGAAAAGAAGTGGAACCAGGCGTGACGGGTTTTGCCCACTTTTTCGAGCATATGATGTTTCGCGGAACCGACAGGTACTCCAAGGCAGAATATGGCGCAGCACTCAAGTCGACCGGTGCAGCTGCCAATGCAAATACCTCCCAGGACAGAACCGAATATCACATGACCGGTAATGCACAGAAGCTGGAACTCATGTTCGAGCTCGAGTCCGATCGCTTTATGAATCTGAATTATTCAGAGCACGATTTCAAAACCGAGGCGGGAGCAGTCAAAGGCGAATACACCAAGAATTTTGCCAGTCCCTACGGTCAAATTCGGGAAAAACTGGCTGAAACCGCATTTACCACGCACATCTATGGGCACAAAACCATGGGTTACTTCAAAGATATCGTCGATATGCCCAATCAGTTCGAGTATTCAAGGATATTCTTTGATCGCTATTACCGCCCTGAATACAACACCATCCTGGTGGTTGGGGACGTGACACCGGAAAAGGTCAATGCACTGGCGGAGCAGTACTTTGGAAAATGGGAACGCGGCGATTACGTATCCGAGGTTCCGATAGAGCCGGAACAAAACGAAACCCGTTACACGCATCTGCAAAACGATACCATTCCTGCATTTTTGAACATGAGTTATAAGGGACCGACCTTGAGTGAGGTGCCGGATTCCAGGCAGGGACTCCGCGCCCGTCGATGGGCCGGACCCTTGCTGCTGATTCTGCCCTGAACCCATAGTTGCCATCATCTGATTCCTCTGGTCGATCATGCGGATAACCAGGTCGGTTTCGCGTTCCTGAGACCAACTGACAGTCTACCCCTTTTCTATAATCCTGATCTCGCGTTTTATGACTTTCATCAGACTCCCAAAACCTATTGTTTCGACACTGCACACTGAAGATGAGTTCCAGTTGAAAAGAAGAACAGAGACGCCTTGGACTAGCTCACCCTGATCAGTATGGCGCTGACAGGGACTGTCATCCGCTTTTCACTCGAATTGACGTCACGCATTAAGCCATGCTGTGAGCCTTGATTTTTCGCGCAGCAGCCCATCCTGATTAAAGTGGTGAACACAAAAATGGGCCCATGAATCCTCATACGCCATCTCCATATCACCCGTCACCAAGGTCGTACCCAGTCCGATTTCCGCGTAGGTAAACTCGAAACTGCCTCGACGACGTGCCAGCGCAATGTGGAACGGTTGGCCATTGAACTCGTTGATTATCGGTCTGCCGTTGCTCGTCATGATGCCCGGAATTTCAACCCTTGCGGTTCTGAGTTCCAGGTTCGCTTCGAGACTAATCGGCAGGAACAATGTTTTACAAAATTCCGAGCATGTGGACCCGAATACGGAGAACATATTGCTCAGTGGTTCACATGCCTCGCCAGAGATAATAGTTTCAAGTGCGACCCGTTGAGCTTCATCCGCACGTTCGTCGATAACAATTTGGCGTTTGCCATTTCCATCCTTGATCTCGCCCGGCCACTTGTACAGCGCCGCCCAATTCAGCCTCACCAACGAGGTATCGTTGAAATGACCTGCAACGACGTTACCGACGAAGGCCGACTGACAATAGCCATGGGTGCTTGGCAAGTTGAACTGGCAACCACAATTCACAGCACAATTGCAGTTGTCGTAAGTTTCGCTCTTGAATAGCCATTGGTCAGACATATTGATGATCCTTTCGGAGTTACGGCCCCTCGTAATGGCACTGTGAAAAGCTGCAAGCCTTGCCGTTTCCTTCCCACGCCAAGTCGAAGTCCTTGTAAGTGAAGCGCTGACTGCGCCCAAGAGTTGCCGGGTAGGGGGCACCTTTCCAAAATGGGGGATTCACCAGCTGGGCATTTTCATCTTCGTTAGAGCCCGCAATCGCTTCCGCGTCAATATCCAATACGCCTTCAATTTGGATTATGCGCTTTCGCCCTTTGCGCTCAACCTCAATTGGGACCCAGCGCACACCCACGATCTCTTTCATCATGGTGCGCCAATCACCGAAGAAACCACCAGCCTGACCAAGGAATATTGCTTCGAGAGATTCTCTCTGCCGCGATGTAGCAGCCGCATCCCCGTACATCACCACTCGCCAGTTTCCATCGTCGAAGTAGGGGCCGGGTGCATTGATGGCGAGCTGTGCGATACAGCCGCCAAGATCGATGTCTCCATAGAACCCCGTGTCAATACACCACGTGACGTTCCCCAGGCAGCTGCCGTAACTGGCAGGAGAACCCATGGTGCACGGGCATATCACATCACAATTACAGGTGTCTATGATTTCACCGTCGATGCTCCATTTCTCATTGGCCATCTTTGCCTCCCGGTGAGTTAAATTTTACGCATGGAAGTATACCACCGTAGCGAATTCGCTCAAAATGACTACCCGCGTTGTCCGGCCACTTTATTCAACCTTACTCATACCTGTTATTCGGGCAGATCAAGAGCAGGGTTTCGATCAAAAAAATCAAATGGCCGAATTTCAAAGCCGTGCCATAACACCGGCATGACCGGCCAGTCTTCTGCCCGTACCATGTGGTGCATACCCATTGTGTACCACAGGACGATATCGACGTCCTGTATATCGCGGTCGTTGCTGGTCCACGCCGGCAGACCCATACCCGGTGTGCTGAGGGTCGGATAATCCCCGGCGGAATAGCGCTCATCCTCTCGATGCGGTGTTACCCACAAGTGGTGGTCGATGAATCCTGCACGGCGCCTCGGATAATCATCTTCAGTCATCAATGTGTTGGTGTTCTTACCGGGTGACAACTGGTAGCTGGTTGGATAGCCAACATGGTTTTTTCGAGAGGCGCTGATTACACGCCAAATTGCCGGATGTGACAGCTTGATGTTTAGTTTGGCATCGGACTCTTTCCTGGCTATCTCTGGCTTGCTCACCCAGACACTACGGCGGGGATGATCTTCCGGCAGGATTTGGGTTTCAAGACGGTCAATCCTGAAACTGTTGCGGCTGCCGTCGACGTCCAGGTCAATCCGGTAATTGAAGTAATGGTCATGGTTGACAGCAACGACGTTAGGGGCCACATAGCGGCCATAGGCATCGCCCGCCACGCCGTTTTTGGCCACTGCCCCGTTGCTTGTCGCCTGCACAACGGCCTTGGCCTCTGTAATTCCGGTCGCACCGACCGCAACTTTCAAAGACCCGTCCTGTTGAAAAATCCAGTCGAAGATATAGTCATAATTACCGAGTACCGCTGCACTGCGCACCACCAATTCGCGTTTTACCCGGCCTTCAGACCCACCATTACTGCCACTTGTAACGTGTCGCCAGGACATGTCGCCAGTTTCACGCTCAAAGATACAGATCATGTCCTGTCTTGCCGTTGGCCGACCCTTGTCATCAGCGATGATGGCATTCATGTAATAAGAATGGCTGGGGCAGTCGATATTCTTCATCAAGGGTTTGGTCAAACCACCGTCTGAAAATTCACCTAAATCCAGGAAATTGCGTGCATACCAGCCGAATGACGGATCCATATAGGGTACGAATATCTCGGAAAGATTGCCCTGATACATCACAGAGCGCAGGTCACTCCCATCCATATAGGCAACCATTGAAAGAATGATACCCACACGGTGATCCGGCCTTACATGAAAATGCCATTTCTGCCATTCGATCTGATGTCCCTTGATTGTAAACCCGACCCCCTGAGGCTGGCTCAAATTAATGGGCCCGGGTACCTCGCGCGGCTCTCCGATCGATGCCCGGTCATAGTCCGCCGAACTGCTGGGTACCGGCACGATGCCTTCGTCAACGACGCGTAGCACCGTTTCTTCGTGCATATCCACCACCACATCCAAACCTGCAATTTGGCGTGTCCAGTTATTACGTACACCACCCACTTGTTCACAGGAGAAGTGACCGATACGCCGGCCCTTTTGCTCTGCTGTACCGAAGTATCCCGGTGGGCCGACAAAGCAGTCGATGAATGTCAAATCAGTGATACCTCTGCGTTCCATGGCGGCGATAAAGTCCGGGTGTTCCTTGACTGTATCGGTCATGGATTCGTATTCTTCTGACAGCCAGTTGGGTTGCACTCCCTCCAATTCACGCCAGGACAGCATCTTTCTTTTATTGAGGTCGACGACTGCCTCAAAGGTCTGCTTTTTTTGCCGAACCAATGCGAATGCCCGGCGTGTAAACGCTTGTCCCTGTTTCCATTCCAGCACCGTCTGCTTGGGTGGTTCCCTCAGATTGACCATGGAAAATCGCGTGTCTCCATCCAGATGGCCGTTATCACGTAGCACTTCGAGCACAGTCCAGTGCTCTTGCCAGGTCATGGGGTCAAGCTGATGTTGGGCATCCTGAGAAGCACGGGCAAAAGGTACAACTGTCAGCAGGGCAAGTAATGAAGCAATTTTGAGATTATTCATATTTTTTCTCGATCAAAGAATGGACTCAAGTAAAGTATAGGATGGGAAAACCATTTTTTCAGGAATCCGGATTTGATCAAATTAATTCGCGATAAATGTTAAGCAATAAATAGGAAACTGCCACAGGAGTGGTTTATTTAAAATTGTGGTGGAGGCGGCGGGAATCGAGCATATCGCCAGTTAAAATAAATCAACAAGATACATGGCAAGTGTGCCCAAGTTGTGCCCTAAATTTTCACTTCTGCTGGCGGTTCATGCCATGCCCGATTCAGTTATTTCGGAAGTAGGGGAGAGTGCTGATTCTTGGCTGTCGATAATAATAAATGGTCATAATTCAGGACTGTTCTGAATAACTGCTTACAGCCGCAACGCGGTTATAGGCTAAGTACAAATTGCAGTAAGATCTATAGCAGCAAGTCGGCCGAGGCTGAGTGAAAACTATTTGGCGGTCGTTGTTTTTGGGACAGCACTTAACAAATGAGCCATTCATCCGCTTTTCTGTGTATAAAAACCCGACATCAAGCTCTGAATCGAAGAAATATAGAGAGTGATTCCCACTTGAGATTTCGAGTTTTGGGTTTTCACACAGCCCCGGTCATTTGCAGCCGCCCAATAGCCTACCATGCGAATGACTCCTTTGGGTCGACTCCTGCTATACGCTGTGACTGAAACTGTGGGGCCGGTGTTCGCCAGTTAGCGGTTGTTCACCAGGCTTGATTTCCAGTCAGACAAAGGGCTGGAGTAGCGTTGTTTCTGTTGGCGTCACGCTGGCTTGAACAGGACTGGGAAGACTGACCCCTTTACATGCCGCGCAAAACCCTGCCTTTACCAGCTGAAATATTTGCACGACGCAAATTGAACAATTCGACCAGATCCGGCTTGTTCAATGCCTGTTGCACCATCGGTAGACCCGGCCAGTCCTCCGGGAGGAAAAAATACAGGGGTGAAATCAGGATCGGATCGCCATCGGTATAGGCTTTTTCGAGCAACTCCGATGCAATTTCATCTTTTTTCAATAAGGCATAAAGCATACCAACACTCACCTGGGATTGACCTTTTTCCCTCCTCAACTGCAGCAGGCGATCGGTTTTTAGAAGTGCCGAATCATGATTTCCAGCCAGTATGTCCAGTTTGGCTTTAATCCACAGCGCGGATTGCTCACCGATCGATTCGTCATGCGCCACCAGTAATTCGTCAAGTTCTTCATATTGCCCACTCTCGAGCAACATTCTGGCCAGTGAAGAGCGGGCATTTCGAAAGTCCGGATTGAGTTGGAGGGCCATTTTCTCCAGCTCGATGGCGTCCTGCCAGCGACCCATCAAGTGGTAAACCAGTGCCAGTTCGTGTTGGTTGGCAGCCGATAAGGGATTCAATTCAGCCGCCCGTTTTTCGTAAATTTCCGCTAGCTGATAGTCTCCAATGGTATACAGGAAGTCACCGTAGAAATTTGCGTTGACCGCGTCATTGGGATGAAGATCAACCGCCCGCGCGAGTGATTCCGCTGCGGTATTCCAATCCCGGTCAAAGCCAAGTGTAATAAAGCCCAGCGCGGCGAAGGCCTCGCTGTTTTGTTCATCCATCGCAATGGCTTTAAGCGCCATATCCTTGGCCTCTGCGGCTAAATCCGGTAAGGATTCGACCCCTCGGTAGTATGGTGTGACCGCCAGCGTAATGGCCAGGGCAGAGTAGGCGGGTGAGTAGTTCGGGTCGCCTTTAATGGCTGCCCGGAACGCATTATTGGCCTGCAGAATGCTCTGCGGTGTGCGGCGTGCCAGGTGAAAACGCCCCAGCAGGTATTCATCATAGGCCTGCATATTGCCGGTCTTGGGAAATTTGGGCAGTCGGGCTGACCCACTTGAGCCGATATGCAGTTTCAGGCCCGCTACAACCTGGCTGGAAATTTCATCCTGCACAACAAAAATGTCGGACAGGTCACCATCAAACTCCTGTGTCCACAACTGGAAGCCGTCCTCGGCATTGATCAATTGGGCTGTTACACGTAATTGATTGCCGGATGTACGAACACTTCCTTCCAGGATATGTGTTACACCGAGTTGCTGTGCAATGCTGCGCAAATCCACATCCCGGTTTTTAAACGCGAAGGACGAACTCCGGCCAGTGACCTTCAGACCGGGTATGCGTGAAAGAGCATTCAGTAATTCCTCGGCCATGCCATCAGCGAAGTATTCCTGATCATGCCCGGGACTCATGTCGGTAAACGGTAATACGGCAATGGAGTCGAGCGCTTTTGTTGCAGGCGGGGCTACAGAAAAACGACTTTCCCACACGAAATATGACAATGCGAGAGTCAGTGCACCAATTACCACATAGTTAAGTTGCCGGTCATATTTGGAATGCAGGCTGGCATCCCGGTCCATCTCCTCAGTGCGCTTTACACCTTTGTCGGTTAACTCGTAAATCCAGGCCAGTATCACACTAATCAGAAAGCCCAGACCCAGTAATCCGAGTATCAGCCTGGGAAGCCATTCGGGCAGATTCAGGATGGGGCCAATTTCACCCACCAATTGGATAACGACCCACGCAACGGCCAGGTAAGCCAGTGCTACCCTGACGACATTTCTTCTTTTTAGCTCATTGATAAAGGGGTACAAGCGATTGATCTACCTAAGGGAGCCAGGATTTATCCAGCACTGATCTTGCCATGGGTGGCAATAATCAGCAAATATCAAGGCGGCCTTGCAGAGTTTTGATATTGTTGGCGGAGTATAGGACGCATTCAAAGGTGTATTGCCATAAATCAGCATATATTGAACTGCGCAATACGTCAGAACTCGCCTAAAGGCGCCTACTCTTGGTTGGTCAATTCACTGCGAAATGTTGCGCCAGTTGAACGTTGAAAGCGGTGAAAACTAGATTCTGTCTCTGTTTCACGCCATTTCCTACCGTCGGGCGAAAAGAGTCCTGCCGTCACCAGGTTGGGAACGCTAAAACAGAGCTATGGTTGGGTTCATTCCTTCAAACCAGCAAATCCATTGATGAGCTTGGCGAAGCCCGGCAATCCGGCAACAGACTGTTTTCAGCTAGCCCGGTCAAACCATGTGGAGCTAACCACCCGGCAGAGCGTCGATGAACTGCTCCATTCTCTTGCGCATTGAGCTGTCAGGTAGTTCGCCATAAGCCGCACCGATGTTGTCGAGCATATTCTTTGGCTTGCTCGTCGCGGGTGTTACACAGGTTGTCGCGCTGTGCGATGCAACGTATTTGATGAAAAACTTTCCCCAGGTATCCATGCCTATTTCCTGCGCCCACTCCGGCACATTGATTCCTTTGACTCGCGAAAACAAACGACTGCGTCCAAACGGCACATAAATTAGTGTCGCAATGCCAAGTTCTTCTGCCAGCGGTAACACACTCTCAGCCGCGGTTCGATTATCGATTGCGTAGTCGACACCAATGAAGTCGATTGGGTAGTCACGCATGGCCTTTTCAAGCTCGCCATAGCGTGAGGTCCGAGTAGAAGTCGTACCAATGTAGCGAATCTTACCTTCTTGTTTGAATTCCTGAATGATCGGCATTTGCGTGGGCAAATCCGCAAGGTTGTGCACCTGAATCAAGTCAATTGGATCTTTGCCAATATATTCAAAGGACTGAGCGAGCTGCGCACGGGCCTTTTCTGCGTCGGCGCGACCACCTCCACGAGGCGCGACATTGACTTTCGTTGCCCAGAAAATTTTGTCGGTCGAACCAGCATCGTGGGCGATTTGACCGGAAACTTTTTCGGAAGCTCCGTAGGAGGGGGCAGTGTCGAAAACCGTTCCACCATTGTCGAGCAGCGTTTGCATAACACCCCTCAAAGCAGAAATGTCCTCGCTTTGCGCGAGCCGTCTAAACGTTGCTGAACTGCCTAGCCCGACGATCGGCAATTTCTCCCCGGTACCGGGGATGGCGCGAGTAATCAGATTCTTGCTTTCGAAGGCCTGTAACAAGCCGCCGGGTAATGCGCAGGCGGTGCCGAGCAGTGCGGAATACTTGAGATAGTCACGTCGAGTCAGCATTTTCAATCCTTTCGATGAAATATTGATAATTGAGAAAATTTGGATTAATTAATCTATACAAATTGTGATCAATCCGCAATACAGCTTGATTGACCACTTCCACACTACAGGCTCTTTTCCTGTGGGCTTGCCGGGGCAGTGGGACCACCAAAAACACCGCCGGCCATATTCCTGGAAAATCTCTTGATATCTTCAACTATCAGAATATTTACCGGTACCAGCACCAATGTGACAGCTGTCGCAAACAAAATACCGAAGCCTAAGGATATAGCCATCGGGATCAGCATCTGTGCTGCCGAGGCTTTTTCTGACAATAAAGGCAGCAGACCAAAAAATGTTGTCAGCGAGGTTAGAATAACCGGGCGGAAGCGGACGACACCCGCTTTGCTGACCGCATCAAACAGTGAATCCCCCAAGCGTCGTCTCTGGTTAATAAAATCAACCAGAACCAGGCTATCATTGATAACAACACCAGACAGGGCCAACAAGCCCAGGATACTCAGGAAAGATACCGGGTAGCCCATGATCCAGTGGCCGATGACAGCACCAATAAAACCAAATGGAATAACCGACATGATCACCAATGGTTGAACGTAGGACTTCAACGGCAACGCCAGAAGAACGTAGATCACAAAAAGCAGAACAGGCCACCCTACCTTCAGGCTGCCGAATGACTCACGTTGCTGGCGTTGTTCGCCTTCCATTTCATAATTGATTCCCGGGTACCGCTTGAGCATGTCTTCTATGTAGCCACGCAGTTCGGTCTGCATGACAACCATGTTGGTTTGGTCTTTATCCACATCGGCGGTAATGTTCAAGACGCGATAACCATCAATCCTGGTAATCCTTGATGGCCCTCTTCCGGGTATCAGCCTGGCAATATTGGCCAACGGAATACGATTCCCGTTTGGGGTCGTTATCAGCATTTCATTGAGAGATGCGAGCGTGCCCCTCTCGTCTAGCGGGAAGCGAACCAGGACACGTATGTCATCCCTGCCCCTCTGGATACGTTGTGCCTCAAGTCCCTTGAATGCCTGTCCAACCTGTTGTGCAATAGCGGTCCTGGTCAGGCCAAGAAAATGGCCTTGTGGCAACAATTCAATCTGTAATTCCTCTTTGCCATCAGACAGGCTATCGGTGATATCAAACACACCAGGATAAGTGGCCAGGTGGGTTTTAATTGAATCGGCCGCGGCACCGAGTGCATCCAGTGAATTTCCACTCAGCTGAATATCAATCGGTTCACCAGGCCTGAACCAGGTCGCGCGGTAAGTGACATTTTCCGCGCCTGGAATCGTGCCGACCATATCCCGCCACTCGTTAATCAACTGGGTGACGGTAAGATCTGAAGTGCGGGTTTCTCGTGGTGCGGTTTCAAATCGGACCCGTGCAAGGTGAGGACCATTACTACGTCGTATGGATCCCACGGTCGACAGAATATTGGTGATCATGCCAGCACCTTCAGCTTCACCCGAATATTTTTCCTGCAGAGCCCTGGCAGATTCATACATCCGCTCGGCGTACCGGGAAGTGACTTCAAATGGTGTGCCTACAGGCATTTCGAGGGAAGCAGTTGCAGTTTCAGACTCCACCGAGGGGAAAAAAACGAAGCGCGTCCATCCACTGGATACCAACATCAACATTACGATCAGAATTCCGCTGAAACTCGCCAGTGTGGACCACCGGTGCCTGAGGGCAAACTGCAGGGTCGGCCGGTAAAAATCCATGATGATATGTTCGAACCTGTCGGCAAACTTACGCTGCCATATGGTAAATTTGCCCGCTGTTGCAGTGCCTGCGCGTGGCTTAAGGTGGGCCAGGTGGGCTGGAAGAATCAGTTTCGACTCAATCAGTGAAAACAGTAGTACAGGTATGACGACCATGGGTACTGGTGAATACCACCTGCCCAGGTGACCCTCAATCATCATCAATGGCACAAAAGCAGCGATGGTGGTCAGGATGCCGAATGTCACCGGTATTGCAACTTCCCTGGTGCCGGTAATGGCTGATTGCAGGCTATCTTCGCCCAACTGCATGTGTTTATAGACGTTTTCACCGGTCACAATGGCATCATCAACCACAATACCAAGCACAATGATGAAACCAAATGCGCTCATCATGTTGAGGCTGATATCAAGCAAACCCATCAATATGAAGGAGCCCAGGAAACTGATTGGAATACCGATAAACACCCACAGTGCAATGGCCGGCCTGAGAAACAGGGCTAATAGAAGAATGACGAGAATGCCACCCTGAAGGGCGCTTTTCGCGAGGATTCCCAGGCGATTCTTGAGCATCTGGGAATCGTCGTCCCAGAAACCCAAATTTATCCCCACGGGCAGGTTTTCCTGTTTGGACTCGATATAATTTTTAACGGTGTTTGCAACTTCCAGCGCACTCTGGTTACCCGTGCGGGAAACATCGAGGAACATCGCCTTTTTTCCATTAAAGCTGATACTCACCGAGTCCTCTTCAAAGCCATCCACGACCGTAGCGATATCACCCACCCTGATGATATTGCCACCGGGATTTGATTTAACCACAATGGTTTCAAAATCAGAGCGACGGTAAGCCTGGCCTTTGGAACGTATAAGAACATCGCCCCCCTCGGTTCTGACATTGCCGGCTGAAAGATCAACGGAGCTTTGACGTATGGCCTGGGCGATATCAGATAGTGAAATATCATATTCCCGCAAGCGGTCCGCAGATGCTTCTATGGCTACTTCGTAGCGTCTTGCCGAATCAAACTCGATGTAAGAGATTTCTTCATACATTAAAAGCTCTTCACGCACCTGTTCTGCGTAACGCCGTATTTCCTCCTCTGCCTGGTCACCGGAAACAACAACATTGATGACGGCAAAGCGACGTTCAGACAAACTGACAATCGGTTTTTCCGCCTCTGCGGGAAATGTATTGATCGCATCGACACGACTCTTGACCTTGTCGAGCACATCACGGGGGTCATAAGCTGAATCCACTTCAATTGAAACCGAGGTACTGCCCTCGACAGACCGTGAGACCATGCGATCTATGCCTTCGATATCTTTTACCGCTTCTTCGATTCGAACCGCAACACCCAGTTCAATATCCTCCGGACTGGCCCCACGAAGGGGAACCCGGACAGATATTGTGTCAATTTCCCAGGGCGGAAATGCTTCCAGTCTGACCGTCTGGTTAATTGAAACTATCCCGGCAAGGATGATCGTCAGCATCAGCAGATTGGCGGCTACGGGATTTTTGGCAAACCAGGAAATCATTCGGTATCTCCAGGGGCCGAAGTTATGTTCCCACCGGAATTCACTTTGTTCACTGCACGCTTATCTTCCATGACAGTGGATACCCGAACCCCGGACGTCACCTGTCCAAGCGGCGTTGTGATGAGCACATCCCCATCCTTAAGGCCAGTTCCAATGATGGCGTCATTTTCATTCTGCCAGGTAATATCAACATCAATGCGTTTCAACAATCCTTTTTCGGCAATATACACATAGCTGCCCTGGTAAATTGTTGCATTTGGAATAACAAAAACATTTTCAAGCTCATTGCCATTCAATTTGGCAGTTACATACTGTCCAATTTTAAGTTGGGGTTTGCCGATCAGGGACCTTGCAAACGGATCATCTATCTGTGCGATCACATGCAACTGCCGCGCTGACTCATCGATGGCGCCCTCTGTGCGAACCAGCCTGGCATCCCATTTGGTTTCCCCCACCAATTTAGAAACAATCTGCACATTGATATCGTGACTGGCCCCCTGTTCACCACGATAGGTCTCCGGCAAGTCAACAAATTTAAGATCCCGGTTCTTGATCGGCAGACGGATTTCAACAAAATCGGTAGCATATATTTCGGCGATAGATGAGTTAACCGACACTACCTGGCCAATATCGGCATTTTTTTTCAACACCCGGCCTGCAAATGGAGCGATGATCCGTGTACGCTCCAATTCCAACTCGGCTTTCTGAAGCGTTGCCTTGGCCGAAATGACCCGTGCCTTGGCCGCCTCAAGTTGCGGTATCTGGATAACAAGCTCAGGAGGGTCTCCTTTATTACCCAGCATTTCCCAGTCTTCCTGTGCCTGCACACTCCTTGCTTGTGTTTCTGACAAAACCTGGTAGGCGTCCATTACTATGGATTGCGCGATATGGACATTTGCCTGGTAATCACGGGTATCGATTGAAACCAGTACGTCACCCTTCTCAAAAAAACCACCATCGCGGACATTCGGATTGACATAAACGATCTGCCCGGATACTTGCGCAGTCAATGTCGTGCGGGTTCTCGGCTGAACGGTTCCATAACTTTCCAGTTGCACCTGGTATGTCTGCGGGTGAACCACGATTGCAGACACAATCAGTTCCCGTTTGGCCGGGGCGGCACGCTGACCCGCCTCGGGCGGGTTTGCACGTATCAACATCGCCAGCAGAAAGAGCGCACTGAATATGGCTACGGGAATCACCATTTTTATCGGTTTTTTCATGGGTAGAAATAGTATGTGTTTGAACTAATAACTCAAGAATACAGGAAAGGAGCTGGTTTACAGTATTTTCGGGTTCAGTCTACAAACAAAGATGGTTAAGGCGGCGTTATAGAAAAAGTAAATTGCTATTGGAAGCGTGTCCATGACCGTTATTATCACTTGCCATATAACCATAGGCGATAAACTTGGTCATTTCCGAAAATGCGGCTTTACTCAAATACCGCTGTCCTTGATGACGCTGATGAAGTTACGGCACGGCAACGACTTCCAGAGTCACATCTGCTGCGTTGTAGTTCACGTTAAATTGCTTACCGTTACCAATCTCGAGCCCAACAGCAGAATCGAAAGTACCGTTAACGGATACACCGGTAACGATGGTAAAAGTATCGCCAATTTCCGGTTGGTAGGCATCAACCATGTTTATGTTGAGAGAACCGGCCAAACTCACATTCTCGGTTGCGAGTATAGAAGATATAGACGCCCCCGACCTTAGCTGAACCGAGGGCCACCATCAATGATGGATACCTCAAATGGTAGGCTGTAAGGCTCTAACCATCGTGCAAAAATGGAGGCGTCTATGAAACAAAATATAATCCACATC
>SMVB01012313.1_pt1 | contig 17012 bp, 16 predicted proteins | sample 2456461 | NCBI WGS metagenome assembly SMVB01 (sample SAMN11095934, study PRJNA526329) | marine sediment metagenome | biome: Marine sediment; feature: Surficial sediment; material: Deep marine sediment; isolation source: Hadal surficial sediment | place: Pacific Ocean | collected 2014-05 | depth...
CGATGCATTCTACAAGGGCGATATTGCGAGACGCATTGACGCCTATATGACCGAACACGGCGGCTTACTGCGTTATGAAGATCTCGCGCAGCACGAGTCGGAGTGGGTCACGCCTGTTTCGACGAATTATCGTGGCTGGGATGTTTACGAGTTGCCGCCGAACGGGCAGGGTATCGCAGCATTGCAGATTCTGAATATTCTCGAAGGCTTCGACATCAAATCAATGGGCTTTGGTAGCGCCGAATACATCCACACATTCGTTGAGGCCAAGAAGCTCGCTTTTGAAGACCGGGCCAAATATTACGCGGATATGGAGTTTGTCGAAGTACCGGTCGCTACTCTTATATCAAAGGAATACGCGGACGAACGTCGCAAGCTTATCTCGCCAGATCGTGCGGCCATTGAGTACGCTGCCGGCGACGCGATGCTTGAAGACGGTGACACGATTTACCTCACGGTGGCCGACAGTGATGGCAATATGGTGTCGTTGATTCAGAGCAATTACCGCGGTATGGGCTCGGGAATGACGCCCGGCGATCTGGGATTCGTGCTGCAGGACAGAGCAGAACTTTTTAGCCTCGAAGAAGGGCATGCGAACGTGCTGGAGCCCGGCAAACGGCCGTTTCATACGATTATTCCGGCGTTCGTCATGAAAGACGGCAAGCCGCTAATCAGTTTCGGGATGATGGGTGGCGCGATGCAACCGCAGGGTCACGCACAGATAATCATCAACATGCTCGACTTCGGCATGAATCTGCAAGAAGCAGGAGATGCGGCGAGAATGAATCATCAGGACTCCTCGCAGCCGACCGGCGAGACAATGACCGACGGTGGTGTCGTACATCTCGAGCGCACCTTCAGCGAAGCGACACGTGCGGCGCTCGAGGCGATGGGCCACACACTGGGTCGAAACGACGGTGGTTTTGGCGGCTATCAGGCGATCATGTGGGATGCGGATGAAGGCGTGTACTATGGCGCCTCGGAAGTGCGCAAAGACGGACAAGCAGCAGGGTATTAAGAAAGAATGAGCCAGGACATTTATCTCACCGGCATCACGACGACCGGTACGCCGCATATCGGTAACTATGTAGGCGCGATACGGCCTTGTGTTACGGCCAGCAAGGATTCGTCCGTCAGGAATTTCTATTTCCTGGCCGACTACCATGCGCTGGCGAAGAACGAGGATCCGGACAAAGTCGGCCAATCGACGCTCGAGATAGCTGCGGCGTGGCTGGCGCTGGGGCTCGATACCGACAACGCGACGTTTTACCGGCAGTCCGATATTCCCGAGATCATGGAGTTGACCTGGGTCCTGACGAGCATGACGGCCAAGGGTCTCATGAATAGGGCGCACTCTTATAAGGCGGCGGTCGCGGCGAATGAAGAGGGCGGCAACAAGGACCCGGACAAAGGCATCACGATGGCGCTGTACAGCTATCCGATTCTGATGGCGGCGGACATCCTGATGTTCAAAGCGACCAAGGTGCCGGTTGGCCGCGACCAGCAGCAGCACGTTGAAATGGTGCGAGATATCGCGCAACGGTTTAATCATCACTATGGCGATGTGCTGGTACTGCCGAAGGCGGTGATTGGCGACAACACGGCGGTCTTGGCTGGGCTCGACGGTCGCAAAATGTCAAAGAGCTACAACAACGCGATCCCGTTGTTTGCCGATGAGAAGCGTCTTAGAAAACTCATCATGAAGATCAAGACGAACAGCCTGGAGCCGGGCGAGCCGAAAGATATCGAAGGCAGCACGCTTTATGACACGTACAAAGCGTTCGCAACTGAAGAAGAAACACTGGAAATTGAAAAGCGATATCGCGAAGGCATCGCCTGGGGCGAGATGAAGCAGGTTCTCTTTGAATACATTAACGATCACATCAAGCCGGCACGTGACGAGTACGAGCGACTGATGGCCGACCCCGCGATCGTCGAACAAGAATTGCTAAAAGGTGCCAAACGCGCTCGCGAGATTGCGGTGCCTTATATGGATGAAATTCGAAGTGCCGTCGGAATTCGAAAGCTGGGCTAGATTGCTAATCGGTATCCAGTGGGTTGCGTACCGCGTGGCCGCCGCGTTGCAGAACATGTGTATAGATCTGGGTAGTCTTGACGCTGGCGTGACCGAGTAACTCCTGCACGGTACGGATATCGTAGCCACTCTGAAGAAGGTGAGTGGCTAACGAATGACGAAGCGTATGGCAGCTTGATTTTCAGTACTTTCTTGTAAAGAAAGAGAAGCGCGCTTAGTGCCTGGTTCTGAGTAGAGGCAGACACTCGGCCTTTGGTAGCCAAATAGGTCAAAAATGACCGGATTTCGTCGACCTGCATGCTTCTGGGATGACGATTGGCGTGAAACCGGATAAACCGTTTGACCCACTTCCAATAGGTTTCTCCGGTTCGGTAGCTGTAGTGGTGAGTACGGATAACGTCGCGAAACTCGTCCCTGAGCTTCTTTCCCATTGCAATGATTCGTCCTGTTTGTATCGCAACAATATCTAATCGGTCACTAGCGTAATCAATGGCTTGAGCATGCAGCCACATGATATTCTCCACAAATGAACGAATTACTCCCGATTTTCGGGTAAATACTAATAGTTAGGCGTCAATGAACTTCGTGCAGACGATCTTTGTGACCATCGCTTTATCCGGCCCAATCGCCGCGCTCATTGGTATTGGTATAGCGGCATTGTGTTTTTTCCGCTCTCTTAGGGCCAAAAGGGCGACATTCGCAGTGGTATCGGTGCTTAGCGCCCTAACGTTACTTGCCCTTCTAGCGGCCATCATCGTTGTATGGTTTATCTACGGTGTCTCCCATACAGGAAAGGACGCAACAACTGACCTAGTCGTTCTTTCAAGCACCGTCCTACCGGCCTATTTGGGCGCATTCGCCGCATGGCGATTCTCCGTTTATCTGAAGAAGAAGCTGAGTCCCGATGCTCCGTAACTTTACGCTCGAAACACAGCTGTTGACGCCTAGCAATGCGCTGCACTTGCCGCCGGGCAGCATCTGTCACGACTCTTGCAGTCTGTTGTTCATACTTGCGCTCGCAAGAGCCGTGCCAGATACTTGGTGCAAGTTAGCTTAGAGGTTAGGCGTCGGTCAGACCCGAATGGGAACCGTAACCAAAATCACGAGAACACGATTTGCTGTTGGTGATCTAATACACCACCGATTGTTTGGGTATCGTGGCGTGATCGTGGATGTAGATCCGAAGTTTCAATCGACTGAGGAGTGGTACGAGACAGTCGCAAAATCGCGACCTCCGAAAGACAAGCCTTGGTATCACGTTTTGGTCCACGGCGCATTGCACTCCACTTACGTTGCAGAGCGAAATTTGGAGCCTGATGAGAGTATGGATCCAATAGTGCATCCGATGGTCGGACAAGTCTTTACCCGATTTGAGAATGGCAGGTATGTCCGCATCTCTCGGACGAATTAGGGAAGCAACACCTAACAATGCGCTGCACTTGCACTCTGGCTCATGTCACGGTTCTTGCATCCGCAACAACCTAGCCATAAGCTGAGATCAAGTTAGCTTAGACGTTAGGTGGCGTGAGTGGGGTCCGACTTCCTGTTTCTTCTAGCCGCCGATGCGCTTCTTTTCGGCCATGTGATGTTCGTCGCGTTCGTAGTTCTTGGCTTGGCACTGATTTTTGTCGGGAAGCTCAGTGATTGGATCTGGGTACGAAATCCGTGGTTTAGAATCACACATCTCGCGGCGATTGGTATTGTCGTATTTCAATCTTGGGTTGGGGTTATCTGCCCACTTACTACTTGGGAAATGACTCTCCGGGAACATGCCGGCGAAGTCACCTACTCGGGCTCTTTTATCTCACACTGGCTGGAAGCGATTCTGTATTACCAGGCTCCCTCGTGGGCATTCGCTGTTTGCTATACCGTTTTCGCCGCCATTGTGGTTGCTAGCTGGTTTTGGGTTCGTCCGCGACGTTTTACTGGCCTCCCGACACATGGCGCCACCTAACAATGCGCTGCACTAGCCGCCGGGCAGTATCTGTCACGACTCTTGCGGTGGCAACAATCGCGCAAGATACTAAGTGCGTCAAAGCCTTAGCCGTTAGACAGTGCTCAGCTCCTAATGTAGACTCCGCGCTCCGCGCCATTCTCAACCGTGGAGGTGCAACGTGCGAAAATCTAAATACAATCAGTCCTTTTGGTTTCGAACGAACCAGTAAACGCCGCAAAGGCTTCCCCTCCGAGACTCAGGTCAAACGTGGTACTCGTGTCGTTGGCGGCACGAAAGAGCTCGTTGAGAAATTAGGTCGTAATGATCTGTGCCCGTGCGGCTCCCGGAGGCGTTTTTAAGCGGTGTTGCCTCCGCTCAGGTCGCTTCGACGGCTCGCTAAGAGATCACTACTTTTAGGGATTGAAGCGCTGTCTAACGAAGCACTTCATTGATGCGCCCTGGTGTTCGGCGCGCTTCTTGCAATGGCAATAAGCGCGCCGGATACTGGGGTCATCAATGCTTAGGCCTCAGGGGGCGTGTTGGACGACACACATGATTGAGGTGCTCACACTTTTCGTCGTCGTTCTTACCGGTGTCTACTTTATTGTCTTCGCAGGCGCCTCCTTCATAGCGCCTGATCGAACAATTCGCTTCCTGCGCGGTTTCGCCGGAAATCCTCTTGTCCATTATCTGGAGCTGTCTTTTCGTCTCATCGTTGGTGGCTCGCTTGTAGTGTCCGCGCCAAATATGTTCGCCTCAGCCGCCATAGCCGTCTTTGGCTGGATACTTCTGGTTACCACCACTTGCATCTTATTCCTGCCGTGGCGATGGCATTATCGCTTTGCACAACAGATCGTCCCTCGTGTCACTCGATACATCGCGGCAATCGGACTGTGTTCGTTAGCACTTGGCGTGTTCATTCTGGCGGCGCTGCTTCATGTACCGAGCGCTAAGGGTCATTGGGATCGATTCTGGTACTGGGCGCTGTCTTGCGGCACTATCTAGCGCAGAGTATCAACGGAGACCCTCTAATGACCCCTATTTCCAAGACCCTGGCCGCCTTCATACTGATCTTCGCGCTGAGCGCTTGCGGACCCGAAGTGGGCAGCAAAGCATGGTGTGAAGATATGGCGGACAAGCCCAAGGGCGACTGGTCGGCGAACGATGCTGCTGAGTACACCAAGTACTGCATCCTCAAAAATTACAAATGATGACTAGATGGTTGTCGGCGATCGTCGCCGGCCTGCTAGCCGTATCGTCATGCGTCCAGAGTGAAGCGCCAGCCATCGAAGGGGATTTGGCACGCGACTACTTCACGTTCGCCAATACGGATCAGGTTGTTACGGAACACCTTGCGCTGGAGTTGACCGTCGATTTTGCGGCGGAGCAGTTATACGGGAGCGTGACTCTCAATTTGAAGCGCATCGATCTCGCCGCAAAGAACGTTATTCTGGATACCCGCGATCTGACCATCGAAAGCGCGAGCTTTCGTTCAGGCTCTGGTGCGCCGATCGTCGCCAGCTATGCGTTCGGCGAGACGGACGCGATCATGGGTACGCCGCTGATAGTGGCAGTGCCAGAAGAGCTTTACTCGGCGTCGTCGGTAGCCCTCAAAATAAATTATCGGACCAGCCCCGACTCGACCGCACTGCAGTGGCTTCCGCCAAGTCTGACCGCCGGCGGCAAACAGCCGTTTCTTTTTTCGCAATCTCAGGCAATACACGCACGCAGTTGGATCCCGCTGCAGGACACACCGGCCATTCGCATCACTTACGAGGCTGTGATCCATACGCCTCCGGAGTTGTTGGCGGTAATGAGTGCAACCAACGATCCGGCCGCCGATAGGGATGGAACGTACGAGTTTGTCATGCCACAACCGATCCCCGCCTATCTGCTCGCCATCGCAGTCGGCGACATCGAATTTTCGGCGATTGGCAGTCAAACGGGAATCTACGCAGAGCCCGATGTACTGGAGGCCGCGGCCTACGAGTTTGCGGATACACAGGCCATGCTGGATACGGCAGAGGAATTGTTTGGCCCGTATCAATGGGGCCGCTACGACTTACTGATTCTCCCGCCCAGTTTTCCCTATGGTGGTATGGAGAATCCACGGCTGTCTTTTCTGACACCGAGTTTGCTCGCGGGAGACCGCAGTCTGGTTTCCGTTGTTGCCCATGAACTGGCGCATTCCTGGTCGGGAAATCTCGTTACCAACGCGACCTGGCGAGATGGCTGGTTGAATGAAGGCTTTACCAATTACCTCGAACTACGACTGATGGAAGTCATTTACAGCGAAGCACGTGCTGCCGAAGATAATGTATTGGGCTATCGGGACTTGCTGCTTGATTTCGAATGGCTAGCGCCGAAGTTTCAGGCATTGGCGCCACGACTGGAGACGGGTGACCCGGACTACTTTCAGGGTTCGGTTCATTACAACAAGGGCAGCCTGTTCCTGCAATATCTGGAAAACGCATTCGGGCGTGACCTATTCGATGCTTTCCTAAGCAGCTACTTTGATGACTTTGCGTTCCAGACAATTACCTCCGAAAATTTTCTCGACTACCTCGACGAGAAGCTATTGTCTGCACACCCGAACGCCGTCAGCCGCGCCCAAGCTGAACAATGGATTTACGAACCAGGCTTGCCCGATGACGCGTTGATTCCGGTATCAACCACGCTGGACCAGGCCGCGGCGATGGCGACAGCCTGGTCGCGCGGCGAAATTGGTGTCGAAGACATACCCGTCGCCGATTGGAGTCCGCAGGCGATGGTGCACTTCATCAACAGCCTGGACACAAACTTGCCGGAGGCAAGGCTCGGCGTTCTTGACGCGGCCTTCAGTCTGAGTGATACGCGAAATGCGATAGTTGGGAGAGCCTGGTTTATACAGGTCGCGCAGCGTCGGTATCTTCCGGTGTACGATAAACTCGAGCAACACCTGAATCGATTCGGCAGAATATGGCTCATTCATCCGGTGTACAAGGCACTGGCGGAAAACGGGGTGGACCTCGAACTCGCGAGAGAGATGTTCGAACGCGCGCGCGAACACTATCACCCACTCACGATCAATCGGATCGAGTCAGTTCTTTGATCACGGCACTACAAGCTCTTGATCGCTTGCAAAAAGGAAACCGTCGCTTCGCATCGAGCGCCACATCGAGCAGCGAAGGAAAGCGAACTCGTCCGGCTGAGTTGGCTGGCGAACAAGAGCCCTTCGCTATCATTCTTGGCTGCTCCGATTCGCGAGTGCCGGCCGAGTTTATCTTCGATCAGGGCCTCGGTGACCTGTTCGTTATTCGCGTTGCAGGCAATATTGTTGCTCCGTCTCAGATCGGTAGCGTTGAGTTCGCGGCAACGAATTTCGGCACGCGACTGGTGGTCGTTCTCGGACACACGCAGTGCGGCGCTATTCACGCGACAATACAGCAGCTTCAGGAACCGAGTGAAAGTCGTTCCCGAAATCTCCGCTCGATCGTCGATTTTATCCGCCCGTCAGTCGAGTCACTGCTGACACAAGGGCTCGCCGATCACGACGAGTTAGTCGCACAAGCGGTGCGCGCCAACATTCGAGCGTCGGCTGACTACATGCGGCATGGATCGGATATTCTCGAAGAACTCGAGCGCGATGAAGGTCTGCTCATCGTCGGTGCAGAGTATTCGCTGGAGACGGGTATCGTCGATTTCTTCGATGGTGTTCCGGACGGCAACTAGATGGAGTTTTTCAAAAACGAAGGGGTGCGCACTGGTCTGAACGCGGGCACACATTCAATGGCAGCGGTTCTCGGCGACGATTTCGACGTTTCTCAACAAGTTTATTTTCGCCATCAGTTTTGCAGTGCCCTTTATTGCAGAGCACTTGGGTATCGCCGCCCTGGTGGTCGTGTTTTCGCACTTGATCGGCGTGTGGGTGAGCAGGACGTTCACTTAAAGTGCGTTGGCGATTTCCGGGTTCGAGGCTTTGAACTGATACCATGGGATCTGAACCGACGTTACTGATTAGCCAACAACAATAACGGAGCGTAGAAAATGGCCGTACAGATTGATCATCCCTGCGTGCAGCACAAGCTCGCAATCATTCGCCACACCGATACAGGTCATAAACGCTTTCGCGAGCTTGCGACCGAGATTACGATTTTTCTTTGCTACGAAGCGCTGAAGCACATAAAAACCAAAGAGGTTGATGTGCAGACGCCTCTGGCGATCGCGAAGTGCCACAAACTCGATACCGATATCGTCGTCGTGCCGATTTTGCGTGCCGGAGTTGGCATGCTCGAAGGAATATTGGAACTGGTACCGACGGCCAGAGTCGGCTTCGTCGGGTTGTACCGGGACGAGGAGACCAAGCAGCCCGTTACTTACTATCAGCGTTTTCCGTCGCAAACAAAAGGCGGAACCTGCATCATCATCGATCCGATGCTCGCAACTGGCGGCTCGACGATCGCAGCCATTGATTTGCTGAAGGAGTCCGGTGCGGAAGAAATTGTTGTCATCTGCATCGTGACCTGTAATGAAGGCATCGACCTGGTCGAGAAGGCGCACCCGGACGTTCCGATCTTTACAGCGTCCATCGACGACCACCTGGACGAGAACAAATACATAGTTCCAGGCCTCGGAGATGCCGGTGATCGACTTTTTGGGACAACGCATTAAGGTAAAGTTCTGTCGTCAATAGTATGATCGGACAGCGAAGAACAGCAGACGAGTATCGTTAGCAGTATATGAGTAACACGATTCGAACAAAACGCCTGGACGGAACCACGTTAGTTGTGGAGACGAAGGATGGGAGCAGGACCTACGATTCCCAGTTCCTCGTCGCCGCGCTACTGATTTTTATCGCGCGCGGCAGCGGCTCGATTGCGCCGGAAGAGTCGGCCAAGATGATCGACTTGATCGAGGAGCATTTTCAATTGCAGGGCGCTGAGTCGCTGGAACTTCTGACCAGGGCCATGAGCGAGTTGGCCGAAAAACCAGAATTAAGTCAAATACTTACGGAGCTTGGTCGGACACTTACGGACGCTGACAAGGAAGACATCGCGGTGATGGCGCTGAAAGTCATTGCAGCGGATGGACGGCGGGAAGTCGCGGAAATGGAGAAATTCAATCAGGCGGTTGAGGCAGTCGGGATTTCTCCGGACATTGTGCATCGCGCATTCGACCGCTACTTTGCCGAGACGATGCCCGGAGAGTAATAAAAAGATTCCTGTCCGCTGGAATGACAAAATCAGGAGAAAGTAATGACCAGTGAATTAACGATTCTGACCTGGGTTGTGACCTTGACGGCGCTAATGTGGATGCCGTATGCGCTTAACACAATCATGGTTCGAGGTATCAAAGACACTGTTGGCTATCCCGTTGACCCGAAACCGGTCGCACCCTGGGCGACCAGAATGAAGTTGGCGCACTACAATGCGGTCGAAAATCTGGTGATATTTGCGGCGCTGGTGCTGACCTTGCATGCCGCCGGTATTAGCAATGAGACGACGGTGCTGGCGTGCCAGGTGTATTTTTGGGCCCGCTTGGTACATTTTATTGTGTACGGGTTCGGAATTCCGTGGGTTCGTACACTGGCATACGCCATTGGGTGGGCGAGCTTTGTCGCGCTGATTCTGCAACTGATTTGATACAAGTTTGGCTGCCAGTTGCGCCGTTCGGCGTTACTGGTAGCTCGCTTGCAGTACTTCAAGTTCGCTCCAGCGTTCAGTGCGCTGTTCAAGACGTGCTTCGTTTTCCGACAGTTCACTGAGCGCGGCCTGCACGAGATCTTGATCCTGGCCGTAAAAATCAGGTTCGGCCACAGCCAACTGAATTTTCGCAATCGCGGCTTCCAGAGTTTCGATTTCGCCGGGTAGCTGGTCGAGTTCACGTTGATCTTTGTAACCGAGCTTGGACGGGCGCTTGCGATGACGGCGCTCGGCAGCAGCCTTTTCCCGAGCTTCGGCCTCGTAGGGGTTATCGGTTTCTGCGAGGTGCTGGCCCTGGCGCAGCCAGTCGGTGTACCCACCGACATATTCTTGAATTCGGCCGTCGTCTTCGAACACGATCGTACTGGTAATAACGTTGTCGAGAAACTCGCGATCATGACTGACGACGATAAGCGTGCCGCTAAATTCACACAGTTTGTTTTCAAGTACTTCCAGCGTTTCCAGGTCGAGGTCGTTCGTGGGCTCGTCAAGCACCAGTAAATTTGCGGGGCGTGTAAATAATTTCGCGAGAATCACCCGATTTCGCTCGCCACCGGACAAAGACTTTACTGGCATCATCGCGCGCTTGGGGGTGAACAGGAATCCCTTGAGGTAACCGATAATGTGGCGGTCTTTGCCATTGAGTTTGATGTAGGTTTGCCCTTCACCGACATTGTAGGCAACGGATTTTTCGAGATCGAGAGTCTGGCGCAGTTGGTCGAAGTAGCCGATTTCAAGATTCGTACCGTGTTTTAGAGTACCGGACTGCGGCTCGATCAGGCCGAGAAGCAGGCGCAACAATGTTGTCTTGCCGACTCCGTTGTTGCCGATCAAACCAATACGATCGCCTCGCATGATCTTTAGCGATATATTTTCGATAAGAGGCTCATCACCGTACCGGTAGCTGATGTTGCGCGCGTGAACGACCTTGCGCCCCGATCGATCGGCTTCCTCTATTGTGATGCGCGCCTGTCCATCGGGTTTGATGCGTTGCGCGCGCTCGACCCGCATTTTTTTCAAAGCACGGGCGCGGCCTTCATTGCGAGTACGTCGGGCCTTGAGACCCTGGCGAACCCAGACTTCTTCCTGCTCGAGTTTCTTGTCGAATTTGGCATTCGCCGTTGCCTCGTCTTCGAGGACCTTTTCCTTTCGAATCAGGAAGTTATCGTAGTTCCCGGGCCAGCTCGTCAGCTTGCCGCGATCAATCTCGATGATTCGCGTTGCGAGTCGCTGCAAAAACGCCCGGTCGTGAGTGATGAAAAGTACGGCGCCAGGATAAGAATAAACTTTGTCCTCGAGCCATTTGATCGTAGCGATATCGAGATGATTGGTCGGCTCATCAAGTAGCAGCAAGTCGGGTTTTTGCACGAGCGCTTTTGCAAGAGCGACGCGTCGGCGCCAACCGCCGGATAATTCGTTCATCTTCTTGTCAGCGGGAAGGCTAAGGTCGCTGACGGTTTCCTCGATGCGTTGCTCAATGTGCCATCCATCGTGCGCATCGATCATGGCGTGCAATGCTTCCAGTTCAATCAATCCGCGCTTGTCGAGTTTGAGCGTGGATTGACGTTGGTACTTTTTCAGTAGTTCTTCAATTTCCGCAAGACCCGAGCGCACGACGTCGTGGACCGGCAGATCCAAGGCCTCTGGCAGTGTTTGTTCCAGTTGGCTTACTACCAGATTCGCGCCGCGCATGATCGACCCACGATCAGGCTCGATGGTTTCCATGATCAGTTTGAAGGTCGTCGACTTGCCCGCGCCGTTTCGACCGATCAGGCATACTCGTTCGCCGGTCTCGATGGCAAACTGCGCGTTCGTCAGGATTTTCTGCTCGCCATATTCGAGCGTGACTTCGTCGAATCGCACTAATGTCATGGTTTAATGGGATCCGGGGCCTTAGGCCCGATCAGGCGAAAACGCGAGGCTAGCATGAGTGAAGAGCGATTAGTCGACATTGAGACCAAGCTGGCACACCAGGAGCAGCTGGTACTTGAACTGAACGACGTCGTCACCGAGCAACAGCAGAAAATCATGAAGCTCGAGGAGTTGTTTGCGTCTCTCGTCGAGAGATTTCGCTCACTGGGAGATGGCGAGTCGCTGGAAGGAAATCAGGACCAGCGCCCGCCGCACTATTGAATGAATATGACATCTGCTCGCCTGGTGGCGTTGCTGGCTCCAATGTTGAGCCTCTCCTCATGCGCCGCTGGCGACACGAATAGCAACGTCCACGTGGTGATGACTACGGCGCTCGGCGATGTCGAGATCGAGGTGTTCGTCGAGGCAGCGCCGAAAACGGCGCAAAACTTTCTGCAGCTGGTCGATGGTGGGCATTTGAACGGCGGTACTTTTTATCGTGTCGTATCACCTGAGAATGACCACGGTAGTCCGGTGATATCTGTGATTCAGGGCGGCATAGGCGACGCTGAGAGCCCGCTGCCGCCGATTGCTCACGAATCGACCGAGGACACTGGTCTGCGACATACCGACGGTGCGATGTCGATGGCGCGGGGCGGAGTTGGCACAGCCACAACCGAATTCTTCATCTGCATTGGCGACCAGCCGGCGCTGGATTTTGGCGCTGCACGCAATCCGGACAGACAGGGTTTCGCCGTGTTCGGCCGGGTCGTGGCAGGAATGGACGTCGTTCGGGCAATCCATCAATCGCCGGCCGACGCGCCGACTGAATCGGAGTACGTGGCGGGTCAGATACTGGAGGTACCCGTTGCGATCGTGTCGGTAGAACGACTGTAGGAATTCTCGAAGAGCAGTTTCAGATATTCCCCGGTAAACGACCGCTTGTTCGCTGCGATATCTTCGGGTGTTCCAGTCGCGATGACCTCCCCGCCGCCGTCGCCACCTTCGGGTCCGAGATCTATGACCCAATCGGCAGTCTTGATCACGTCGAGATTGTGTTCGATGACGACCACCGTATTGCCGTGATCGCGTAGACGATGCAACACGCTCAGCAATTGCTCAATATCGTGAAAGTGCAGGCCGGTTGTTGGTTCGTCGAGGATGTAAAGCGTGTTGCCTGTATCGCGCTTCGATAATTCTTTCGCCAGCTTGACGCGCTGCGCCTCGCCGCCCGACAGAGTCGTCGCGTTCTGGCCGAGTCTTATGTACGACAGGCCGACGTCGATTAAGGTCTGCAGCTTCTTCGAGAGGACGGGTACATTCCGAAAAAATTCGGCCGCATCCTCGACAGTCATGTCGAGCACTTCATGAATGTTCCTGCCCTTGTAGCGAATCTCCAGAGTTTCACGGTTGTAACGCTTGCTGCGGCAGATGTCGCACGGAACATAGACATCCGGCAGGAAGTGCATTTCGACTTTGATAACGCCGTCGCCCTGACAGGCCTCGCAGCGACCGCCTTTGACATTGAAGCTGAATCGACCGGGCATATAGCCGCGCGAACGCGCCTCTTGCGTGCCGGCAAACAATTCGCGAATCGGTGTAAACAATCCGCTGTAGGTTGCCGGATTGGATCGCGGCGTGCGGCCGATCGGGCTCTGGCTGATATCGATCACGCGATCGATGAGTTCGAGGCCCTGGATTTCCTTGTGCGGTGCGGGGTTACGGTTGCTGCGGTTCAGGAAGTCGGCGACCGCTTTGTACAAAGTGTCGTTGACCAGCGTTGACTTGCCCGATCCTGAAACGCCGGTCACGCAAGTCATCAGTCCGGTCGGGATTACTACGTCGATATTCTTGAGGTTGTTGCCGCTGGCACCAACGATCTTGATCTGACGGTCGGGCTGCGGCGGTGTGCGCGTAGCAGGAATCGAAATGCTGCGGCGGCCCGAAAGAAATTGCCCGGTTACCGACTCCGGACAGTTTCGTACTTCGTCGGGTGTGCCCGCAACGACGATCTCACCGCCATGCACGCCGGCGCCAGGGCCCAGATCGACGACGAAATCGGCCGAGAGTATCGCCTCCTCGTCGTGCTCCACGATGATAACGGTGTTGCCGATGTCACGCAGATGCGTGAGCGTGCCGAGCAGCCGTTTATTGTCCCTCTGGTGCAGACCGATGGACGGCTCGTCGAGAATGTACATGACGCCGACGAGTCCCGAACCGATCTGGCTCGCGAGACGAATGCGTTGCCCCTCGCCGCCGGACAGAGTATCTGCGCTGCGGTCGAGCGACAGATAGTCGAGTCCGACGTCACTCAGAAAACCAAGTCGGGCGCCGATCTCTTTGACGATCTTTTCGGCGATCGTTTCACGCCAGCCTTCCAGTTTGAGCGTCTCGAAAAATTTCCGGGCGTGGCCCACCGACATGCTGGAAATTTCCGGCAACGCCAGGTCCAGAACGAAGACGTGCCGTGCGGCGCTATTCAGTCGAGTGCCGCCGCAGTCGGGGCAAGCCTGGCTGTTTAGAAACTTCGCGAGTTCTTCGCGTACAGCGCCCGACTCAGTTTCATGGTAACGGCGGTCCAGATTCGGAATAACCCCTTCGAAGCGATGAGACTTCTTGATCTGCATGCCGCGCGAATTCTCATAGTAGAACTCGATTTTTTCGCCGCCGCTCCCATAGAGCACGATGTCACGAAACTTCTTGTCGAGTTCATTGAAGGGAGTTTCGAGGTCGAAATCGTAGTGCGACGCAAGGCTGTGAATCATTTGATAGTAATACGTCGTTTTTCGATCCCAGCCGCGGATAGCACCTCCGGCGAGCGAGAGCTCCTGATTGACGACGACACGTTCGGGATCGAAATATTGTTTGACGCCGAGGCCGTCGCAACCCGGGCAGGCGCCAGCGGGGCTGTTGAACGAAAATAGACGTGGCTCGAGTTCTGTCAGGCTGTAGCCGCATATGTTGCAGGCGAAACGGTCCGAGAATATGAGTTCTTCTTCATCCGGCTGATCCATCCACGCGATGCGCGCAACGCCGTCGGCGAGCCGCAACGCCGTTTCAAAAGACTCGGTAAGACGCAGGCGGATGTCTGGCTTGATTTTGAAGCGATCAACGATGGCATCGATACGGTGCTTTTTCCTGAGATCAAGCGACGGCGGCTGATCGAGTTCGTAGACCTCACCGTCGATACGGGCGCGGACGAAACCCTGCGCCATAAGGTCCTGCATCAGCTGCACGTGCTCACCTTTGCGATCCGCAATGACGGGAGCTAACAACATCAATGACGCGCCCTTGGGCAAGGTGAGGACCTGGTCGACCATCTGGCTGACGGTCTGCGCCTCGAGATTGGTGCCGTGATCGGGGCAGCGGGGTGTGCCGGCACGCGCGTACAGGAGGCGCAGGTAGTCGTGAATCTCGGTAACAGTGCCAACGGTCGAGCGCGGGTTGTGCGACGTCGATTTCTGCTCGATCGATATGGCTGGCGACAGACCCTCAATGTGATCGACGTCGGGTTTTTCCATCATCGACAGAAATTGCCGCGCATAGGCGGACAAGGACTCGACGTAGCGGCGCTGGCCCTCGGCGTAAATGGTATCGAACGCAAGCGACGACTTGCCGGAGCCGGACAAGCCCGTAAACACGATCAATTTGTCGCGCGGCAAACACAGATCGATGTTGCGCAGGTTGTGTGTTCGCGCGCCACGGATGTCGATGTACTTCATAGTGGCGATTCAGTAAACGGCGGCCAACCTGCTAATATACGCTGCCGGCCTGCTCGGCGCGATGCCTGCAGCAAATCGCCGGTGTTTGGATAGAAATCGGGGTGGTAATTGGCACCTCAGGCTCTACAATAGTCGACCCTCACCGGCCAGAGGCGGGTGAGCAAAATAACCTAGAAACCATCTGACAGGGGACCTGATATGGCCCGCGGAATCAACAAAGTCATTCTCGTCGGCAACCTCGGGGGCGATCCCGAGACGCGCTATATGCCCAGCGGCTCGGCGGTGACCAACATAACAGTGGCCACTAACGAAAGCTGGAAAGATAAGAAGACGGGTGAGCAAAAAGACCGGACGGAGTGGCATAAAGTCGCGATGTTCAACCGGCTGGCCGAAGTTGCGGCCGAATACCTGCGCAAGGGGTCACAGGTCTACATCGAGGGCAAGCTGCGCACACGCAAATGGCAGGACAAGAGCGGCCAGGATCGCTGGACGACCGAGATTATCGCCGACGAAATGCAGATGCTTGGCGGTCGTGGTGGTGCAGGCGGTGGTGGTGGCGGTGGTTCCGCGCCAATGGGCTCTGATCAGGATTCGGGTCCCCCAAGCGCACCGCCACAGGCGGACCCGGGCGATTTTGACGACGATATACCCTTCTGAGGTAAGCCAGAGCAATCATTGATATGCGCGGGGCAGGCCTGTTGACAGCCTGTGCTGCGTTTTTTGTTGGGGATAGTGTGAAATGGGTGCGTTGAAGGAGCCGCACGGCGGCGAGTTAAAGAATTTGTACTTGCCGGCCGCGGAGGCCAAGGCTGAAAAGCAGGCGGCGGGTGAGTTCGCGTCGTGGGACCTGACTGAGCGGCAGCATTGCGATCTCGAGCTGATGTTAAACGGCTCTTTTTCGCCACTTGAGGGTTTCCTTGGCAAGGACGATTACGATTCGGTCGTGACCAAGATGCGTCTCACCAGCGGCGTGCTTTGGCCGATGCCCATTACGCTGGACGTCACTGCGGAATTTGCTGACGGAATTCAGGCCGGCGACAGCGTGGCGCTGCGGGACCTGGAAGGCGTCATAGTCGCCACCATCGAGGTCGCTGATATCTGGACGCCGGATCTGGACGCCGAGGCCAGGGGCGTATTCGGCACGACGAACGTCGAACACCCTGCCGTTAACTACCTGAAAAATATCGGAAATACGGTATATGTCGGCGGCGCGGTGAAGGGCATAGAAGCACTAACCCACTATGACTTCAAGCACCTGCGCAATTCGCCGGCGGAGATACGCGAGCGGTTTCGGAAGCTGGGGTGGCGCAAGGTCGTCGCCTTTCAGACCCGCAATCCGATGCATCGCGCGCACCAGGAACTAACGCTGCGCGCGGCCCACAGTGTCGAAGCGAACTTGTTGATTCATCCGGTCGTTGGCATGACCAAGCCGGGCGATGTCGACCACTTTACGCGTGTGCGTTGTTATGAGCTGTTGCTTGACCGATATTCCGAGCAAACGACGATGCTGAGTTTACTGCCGCTGGCGATGCGAATGGGCGGACCCCGCGAAGCGTTGTGGCATGCGATTATTCGCAAGAACTACGGCTGCACACATATCGTCATCGGCCGGGATCACGCAGGTCCGGGCAAGGACAGCAAGGGCAATGATTTTTATGGGCCCTACGATGCGCAGGAGCTTCTCAAGAAGCACGCTGACGAACTCGATATCTCAATGGTGCCGTTTCAACTCATGGTTTACGCTGAGAATCGCGCCCAATACGTTTCGATCGATGAAACGAACGACG
>SMVB01424883.1_pt1 | contig 17012 bp, 14 predicted proteins | sample 2456461 | NCBI WGS metagenome assembly SMVB01 (sample SAMN11095934, study PRJNA526329) | marine sediment metagenome | biome: Marine sediment; feature: Surficial sediment; material: Deep marine sediment; isolation source: Hadal surficial sediment | place: Pacific Ocean | collected 2014-05 | depth...
AATCAATTAATAAATTATGAAAAAGTTTAACAGTAACAAGGTATTACTTTTAATTTTCTCAGCGGTGATATTAGCCGGTTGTGGTAAGAGTAATAAAAGTGTATCGTCATTAACAGGCTGGGAATATAACAACCCTAAGTATGGTGGTTTTCAAGGTAATACGGAGTATAAACAACAGGCAAACCCTCCGGGAATGGTGTTGATTGAAGGGGGTACATTTACAATGGGTAGCGTACAAGATGATGTTATGTTCGATTGGAATACCACACCTGTAAAGCAACAAGTTCGTTCATTTTATATGGATGAAGCTGAGGTAACAAATATTGAATATTTATTATACTTACAATATTTGGAGAAAGTTTTCCCTCCATCAGATGATACTTATCGCAAAATTTATCAGGCAGCCTTGCCCGATACTTTGGTTTGGAGAAACACTTTAGGTTTCAACGAATTATTAACCGAAAACTATTTGCGTCATCCAGCCTATGCGCAGTATCCTGTGGTTGGTGTTTCATGGAGACAAGCGACAGAATTTTGTAAATGGCGAACAGATAGAGTTAATGAGAAGATATTAATTGATAAAGGTGTACTACATACCTTGTTTGACCATGATTCAATAAAGGTTGAAGGAGCAAATCGCTTTGATACAGGAGCCTATTTAACAAACCCTAATGCATTGTTTGAAGGAGATTCCTCAATATACTATAAAGGAATTAAGGATTATTCCAGAAAAGGAAAAGGTTCTAAAAAAAGTAAAGGATCCTTCACCGGACGTCATGTTAAAATATCAGATGGTATTTTAGCGCAGAGATTTAGATTACCTACTGAAGCAGAATGGGAGTATGCTGCCAAAGCTAATATTGAAAATAGAGAATACAATTCGATCAGAGGCCGTAAAAAATATTCTTGGAATGGTAATTCTACTCGTGAAACTTCCAGAAGATATAAAGGAGACCAAATGGCCAATTTCAAACAAGGTAAGGGCGATTACAGTGGATTGGCAGGATGGAGTAACGATGGAGCAGATATAACCATGGAGATTAAAGCATACAGACCCAATGCATTTGGTTTATATGATATGTCGGGTAATGTAGCAGAATGGGTTGCCGATGTTTACAGGCCAATTATTGATAATGATGCCAATGACTTTAGTTACTTTAGAGGTAATGTGTTCACCAAAAAAGTAATCGATAAAGAAGGGAATGTAGTCATTGTTGATAATAATAGTGTTGTATTTGATACTTTGGATAATGGCAAGATCGTACCAAGAGATTTACCGGGTAGCGTTAAATACGAGCCTATAACCAAACGTGATGCATTTATGCGTAGAAATTACGAAAAAGCTTATAATATTGACCATAAGGATGGCGATTTAGCATCAACTAGACATTATTATAGAGACGAAGATGATTTTGAAACAAAACCACGTATGTATAATTCACCAAAAATTCCAAGACAAATTGGAGAAAGCGGTTTAATTATTCAACAATACGATACCAAAACAAGAACAACATTGATTAGTGATCAAACCAGAGTTTACAAAGGTGGTTCATGGAGAGATAGAGCTTTTTGGCTGGATCCAGCGCAGCGAAGATATTTACCGGAATTTATGGCAACAAATTATATTGGATTTAGATGTGCAACAGATAGATTAGGACATATGTCAAATTCAAGAAGAAGAAAAGAACCTCGAAAATAGAAAATTTTTAAAGCGAAATTATAAAACTCAATATCAAAAATGATATTGAGTTTTTTTTTACATTTACTTATGGAAATAAATGAACTCTACAACTTCTATAAACAAAGCTATAAAGTAACCACAGATACAAGATTGAATCTTGAAAATTCTATGTTTTTTGCTTTAAAAGGCGATAATTTTAATGGAAACCTTTATGCCGAAATCGCCTTAAAAAAAGGAGCAGATTTTGCCGTGGTTGATGAAAAAAAATACAAGACTAACGATCAAATATTTTTAGTTGAAGATACTCTTCAGGCTCTTCAAGATTTAGCCAAATACCACAGACAGCAATTAAATATTCCCATTATAGCCCTAACGGGAAGTAACGGAAAGACCACAAGTAAAGAATTGATCCATACCGTATTGAAGCAGAAATTTGAATGTGTAGCTACCAAAGGAAATTTAAACAATCATATTGGGGTTCCATTAACATTATTGTCGATGTCTCCTGATACCGAAATTGGGGTTGTTGAAATGGGCGCAAATCATGCCAATGAAATAGATTTACTTTGTAGAATTGCACTTCCGGATTTTGGATATATCACCAATTTTGGTAAAGTGCACTTGGAAGGGTTTGGCAATTTAGAAGGAGTCATTGAAGCCAAAACAGAATTGTATAGGTATTTACAGAAACGAGATAAAAATGTTTTTATCAATGCAATGGATCCAATTCAAATAAGAGAATCAAAAGAGATGAAAACCATTACTTTTTGCTCAAAAAAATCAGAATTTCCGGTGGAATTTATAAATGCCAATCCTTTTGTTGGAGTTAAATTTAATGGGATTATTGTTCAAAGTAAACTGATAGGGAAATACAATTATTCAAATATTGCTATAGCAATAGCCATCGGAAGATATTTAGATATTTCTTACAGTCAAATAAAAAAAGCCATTGAAAACTATATTCCAAGTAATAACCGGTCACAGATCATTAAAAAAGAATCAAACCAAATCATATTAGATGCTTATAACGCGAATCCGAATAGTATGGAAGTTGCCATTGAAAATTTAGTTCAGTTATCAGCTCCATATAAAATTGCTATTTTAGGGGATATGTTTGAAGTGGGAGATAATACTTTGCAGGAACATTTAATTGTAGCAAATTTAGTTCAAAAATCAAATATAAATAAGGCTTTTTTAATAGGTAAGTCCTTTGCCGAAATTAAAATCAACAGCCATAAAATTATTCAGTATAAAACTTTTGAAGAATTCAAAAATGGCTTTTTGAAAAATAAGGTTTCAAATGCCACTATATTGATTAAAGCCTCAAGGGGAATGAAATTGGAAAGGGTAATAGATTTGCTATAAAGTTTTCACCAGTCGTCGTCTTCGTCATTTAATTTACCATTTAAAATATAATAGGCTAAGCTGGAAATGGCATTCATAATTTCACTATCTATAGGCTCTTCTATAAGGATTTGATATTGTTCTGGAAAGCGATTGATATAAACACTTAAATCCATGGCATCAATTTCATCTCTAATTTTTTTTCCAACTTCAAAATTGGAAAACTCATATTTATATTTATTTGTTTTGGATTTAATTTCAATATTAAAAAAGATTTTCATGTCAATGTCTTTTTTAATAAATTTAAAAACAAATTCGTTTGAAACAATTCTGTTAAGATTTAATGAATCGGTACTTATCGAATCAGTAGATTGGTAGTAGATATTTAACCATTCTTTAGCCCGATTATAAATTTGTTGTTGAGAAATTCCTGCAACATTTACAACTTCTTCATAATTGTATTCTCCAGTCTCGCTGTCAATCATAATTAATTGAGCTTGAGATACATACGAAAATAAGATTAATGTGAGGGAAAATATAAATCTATTTTTTTTCATAATAATTAAAATAAAAAATACACTTAATTAAGTGTATTGGAATGAACAAAGTTAGCATTTTTTATTTTAATTATAAAATACTTTTATTCATTAAATCGAAATCGACCTACATTCGATCCGGAACATCTATTCCTAAAAGGCTAAATGACAATTTTATAGTATCTCCAACTTTTTTTGAAAGTTGTGTTCGAAATATTTTCTCACTTTCTACTTCCGATCCTAATATTGGAACACTTTGATAAAATGAATTGTAATCTTTGACCAAATCATATGTGTAATTTGCGATTAATGCTGGGCTTAAATTTTCAGCGGCATTTTTTATAACCGAAGGAAAATTTTGAATCTGTTTAATTAGTTCTTTCTCCTTTGGATGTAGTGAAATATCATTGATTTTTTTATTATAATCGAAATCAGCCTTTCTAATTATAGATTGAATTCTAGCATATGTATACTGTATAAAAGGCCCCGTGTTTCCATTAAAATCTATGGACTCTTTAGGATCAAACAATATTCTTTTTTTAGGATCAACTTTTAAAATATAATACTTTAAGGCACCCAATCCAATGGTTTTGTAAAGTGATTCTTTTTCCTCCCTGGAATAGTTGTCCAATTTGCCTAAATCCTGAGAAATTTCTCTGGCTGTCCTAGTCATTTCTTGCATCAAATCATCGGCATCAACAACGGTTCCTTCTCTTGATTTCATTTTACCCTCAGGCAGATCAACCATACCATAAGACAAATGAGAAAGATGATCAGCCCATTCAAAATCAAGTTTTTTTAATATTAAAAACAATACTTTAAAATGGTAATCTTGTTCGTTTCCAACAGTATAGGTTAGAGCCTCCAGATCATAATCCTTAAAACGTACAATGGCAGTTCCAATATCCTGGGTCATATAAACCGAAGTGCCATCCGATCTCAATACAATTTTTTCATCCAATCCATCCTCCGTTAAATCAATCCAAACTGATCCGTCATCTTTACGAAAAAACACTCCTTTATTAAGTCCCTCAGCAACCACATCCTTACCCAATAAATACGTATCGCTCTCATAATAATTTTTGTCAAAACTTACACCTAATTCACTATATGTAATATCAAATCCATCATAAACCCATTGGTTCATCATTTGCCAGAGAGCAATAACTTTCTTATCTCCAGCTTCCCATTTAATCAGCATTTCCTGAGCTTCAAGTAAGATAGGAGTTTCTTTTTTGGCATCTTCTTCCTTTCTTCCTTTCGCCACCAAATCAGCGATTTCTTTTTTATATTCTTGGTCGAATTTCACATAATAATTCCCAACCAATTTATCACCTTTTAACCCCGAGGATTCAGGAGTTATGCCATTACCAAATTTCTCCCAGGCCAACATGCTTTTACAAATATGAATCCCTCTGTCATTAATTATCTGAGTTTTATAAACTTTTTTACCTGAGGCTTCTATAATTTTGGAAACCGAATATCCCAATAAATTATTTCTAATATGCCCAAGATGTAAAGGCTTGTTTGTGTTTGGAGATGAATATTCTACCATCACAGCTTTCTCATTCGGTTTTGAGTTTACGATACCAAAATTTTCTTCAGCATATAGAGAATTAAAATTGGAAATAAAAATGTTATCGTCAATTACCAAATTTAAAAACCCTTTAACTACATTAAAATCAGATATTTCTTTAACATTGTCGCTTAAATATTCACCTATTTTTGTTCCAATTTCAACGGGGTTCCCTTTTATAATTCTCAAAAAAGCAAATACTACTATAGTAATGTCTCCTACAAAATCTTTACGAGTTGCCTGAAATTCTACAGAATCAATCTCTGTATTATAAATACTCCTAAATGCATTTTTTACGGCCGCTTCAATTGTGTTTTGAATATTCATCTGATATAAAAAATTGAGGTGCAAAAATAGTTATTTTCATTTGATAATGGATAATATATATTAAATTTGCCCACTCAATAAGTTAAAATGAATAAGATTTTACAGAATTTACCAAAACTTGCGGCTGAAAAACACGTAGAAACTAAAAAGTACTTTGCTAAATTAAAAAAGAAAACTCCAAAAAGGTTAGACTTATTAATGCAGGATTTACATGAAAAAGAGTTTGAGAGAACAGACTGTTTACAATGTGCTAATTGCTGTAAAACCTCAAGTCCTATTTTTACAGATAAAGATATTTCACGAATATCTAAACATTTTCGAATGAAAGAACATAAATTTATTGAGCAATATCTAGAAAGGGATCAAGATGATTATATGGTATTGCAAAATGTTCCCTGTACTTTTTTAGATAATGATAATGCTTGTTCTATTTATGATGTTCGTCCCAAGGCCTGCAGCGAATATCCTCATACAAATCGTAAAAAATTTATTCAGTTAACGGGACTAACCTTAAAAAACACAGAAATATGCCCTGCTGTCTTTAATATTATAGAAGAATTAAAAAGGAAATTGCCCTTATAATTCATATATATAAACCACAAATTTTAATAGTTTTCTTTTAAAAATTTATGATAAGGGAAATGAAAAATGTTTTTGATTTAAAGGATTCAAGCAAAATAATTGATCGAATAAATAACCTTGGTTCATCTTCACAACGATTGTGGGGAAAAATGAATGTATCGCAAATGCTGGCCCATTGTAATGTGATTTATGAAATGATATATAGTGACATACATCCTAAACCAAGTGGTTTTAAAAAGCTTATTCTTAAACTATTAGTCAAGCCATTTGTTGTCGATGAAAAACCATATAAAAAAAACCTTAGAACAGCTTCTCATTTTTTAATTGTTCAAGAAAAGGAATTTGAAAATGAAAAAAATCGTTTGATAGATTATATCACCAAAACTCAAAACCTTGGAGAAACTTATTTTCGGAATAAGGAATCACATTCATTTGGTGTTTTGTCGATAAAAGAATGGAATATTATGTTATATAAACATCTTGATCATCATTTAAGACAATTTGGTGTTTAAAATGGATATATAAATTCATCAAATTTCAAAACAAGAAGTATGGCCCATGCCTTATAAATTAATGTATACGGACCAGCCTATTGATTATATTAAATTGCCATAAGATGGAGAAGGCTTATATTTTGGTTTATTTAAAAATGAAAAATTTGTATCAGAAGTATGGCTTTTTATTGAAATTAATTAAGCTCAGGTTAGAAAATTTGGAACTAAAGTTGATGAATAGGGCAATGGATATCAGAATAAGTTTATAAATTATTTATTTGAAAACCTTAAAACTTACAATGTAAAAAGCATATGGCCATACAAGAGTGAAGAAATCAAATTTTTATAAAAAAATTGGTATGATAGAGTTTGATATGTCTTACATCAAATTGGGAATCAACTTTGAAATCACGTAGAAATCAAAATAAAATTTAAAAAAGGATGAAAACAATTGGTTTAATTGGTGGTATGAGTTGGGAGTCATCTCAATTGTATTATGAGTTGATTAATAAAAAAGTGAAAGAAGTATTGGGTGGATTTCATTCGTCAAAATGTGTACTGGTCTCGGTTGATTTTGATGAAATTGCAAAATTACAAGCTAAAGATGATTGGAAATCTTTGAACCATATGATGGTAAATTCTGCCAAGCAATTGGAAAATTCAGGAGCAGATATGATATTGATTTGTGCCAATACCATGCATTTGTGCAGCGAGGAGATTATCAAAAATACAAGTATTCCATTATTGCATATTGCAGAAGCTACAGGAGAAATTATAAGAGAACAATCAATTAAAAAAGTAGCTTTATTAGGAACTAAATTTACCATGGAAAGAGATTTTTATAAAAATATTCTAAGTCATGATTATGGAATCGAAGTTATGATTCCCAGCCAGGAAGAGCGAAATCAAATTCACGATATTATTTATACCGAATTGGTTCTTGGTGAAATTCGTTCAAAATCAAAGGAGATTTATTTGAATGTTATTAATAACTTGATGAAGGCAGGGGCTGAAGGTGTAATTTTGGGATGTACAGAAATTCCATTATTAATTTTAGATTCAGATTTGAGTGTTCCTGTGTTTAATACCACTAAAATCCATGCAGAAAAAGCCGTTCAATGGGCGTTGAAATAATATTAAAATGTTAGCAAATCTCTATTTTTCAAAAATTCCATTGTAATTGCTTCCCATGTATGAGCCCCATTTTATTTTACCATATACGGGGTTTTTAGTATCAATTCTATTGATTTGAATACCGTCAAAAGTGTAGGTTTGTTTTATATTATTACTATGTAAATAAATAATATCAATTATTCCATTATTATCGATATCGCCAATCCATGGTGTCGAAGCCATATTATGACCGGGATAATTTAATTTCAATATGACAGCTTCTTTTTTTATAAAATCTATAATGGCCAAATTGGTGTAAAAATATTTTAGATGATATTGATCTGTTTCCTGATAATTCATTGATAATAAAACTTCATCCAAACCGTCACCATCTAAATCTACAACAACAGGAGTACTCAATTGATAAAACCCCAAGGTATCTTCAAATTCAATGTCACCACTCTTGCCATTGACCATAATTTGTTTTGACCATTTTAATTCGGGCCAAACTCCTTGAGCGTAGGATACAAAAAAATCAGGAATAGAATCTTTGGTGAAATTCCCGACGGCTACAGAACTATAGGCCTCTGTATTTGGCACATGAACTTCCCAAATTTTTTTATGAGTGACTCCATCGAAGGCTAGTAATCTTCCATCAACAGCGTTTGCCACTATGTCTGGTATATCATCTTCATTTATATCCACCCAAACGGCAGGCCCAACAAAACCTTTATTTTTACTGCTATCCAGTTTGATAGAATTCGATAAATCTCCTTTTAAAATTTCATCTAAAGAGGTAACAAAAAGATTTCCGCCAATAGTTTCTCCACCGGTTCCGAATATTACATTTTTAAAAGTACCGGATGCATTAGGTAATACAGAAACTGACATATAAGTTTCTTTACCATCTGGCATAGGAGCTCTAACAATTAATTCGCCATTTTGACCATCGAGAATTACCAAATGTCCTACTGATCTATTTAGATCATATGGTTCTGCCAAAACATCTCCTCCGTTGGAAACCAATATGTCCTCATATCCATCATTATTTTGATCAGGAATAAATTGAGGATTATAAAAATTAAACCAGCCAGATTTTTGGGTAGCAGGAGCCTTGAACCTCCAAATAACCTCTCCGGATTTTCCGTTAATTGCAATTAATTCAGCAGATCTGCCTCCAATAAATATATCTAAAACACCATCATTATTGATGTCTTTAAGAGTGGCTGAACCAAACATCTGATCTTTAGCAGATACCTTCCAAAGCATTTCACCGTTTTTGCCATTAAGTGCAATTACTGCAGAATCTGTAGCCTTAAACTCTTCTCTTCCTGCTCCGAATATCACATCACCGATTCCGTCATTGTTCAAATCAGTTACCCTTGGTGAAGAAAAGGATCCAAGCCCGGGTAATACTTTTGTCCAGGAGTCTTGAGCTATAGAATAATTGTATACTAGAACAAAGATAATTATCAATATAACTTTAAGGCGTTTTAAATAAATCATGGTTATGAGAACAAATCTTGAATTATGGAAAAAATTAAAATAAATTTGAATTTGAATCCAAATGTAAGTGTTCCTGAGTTTAATACTACTAAAATACATGCAGAATAAGCCGTTCAATGGGCGTTGAAATAATATTACAATGAAAATGTTAGTAAATCTTTATTTCTCAAAAATTCCATTGTAATTGCTTCCCATATATGAGCCCCATTTTATTTTACCATTTATTGGAAATGTTGTGTCAATTCTATTGATTTGAATTCCATCAAATGAATAGGTCTTTTTAGTATCTGTTCCGTGAATATAGATGATATCCACAAATCCATTATCATCCAAATCTCCTATCCATGGAGTTGAAGAAGTGTTGTGTCCTGAAAAGTTTAATTCTAATTCCACCACTAATTTTTCAGTAAATTCGATAACAACCAATTTGTTGAGTAAATATTTTTGTTCCAAACTATCTATTCTTTGATAATTTATGGACAAAATCACTTCATCAATACCATCTCCATTTAAATCGGCAACCACTGGAGTACTGGTCTGATAATACCCTAAAGTATCCTCAAACTCAATGGCTCCGTTACGGCCATCGACCATAACCTGTTTTGACCATTCTAAATTTGGCCACACTCCTTGTGCATAGGACACGAAAAAATCAGGAACTGAATCGTTTACAAAATTTCCAACGGCAACAGAACTATAGGCCTCGGTATCCTGAACCTGAACCGACCATATTTTTTTATGAGTGATTCCATCAAAAGCCAATAATCTGCCATCAACTGAATTGGTAACAATATCGGGATTATCATCTTTATTTATATCTACCCATACTGCCGGGCCAATAAAACCTTTTGTATTGCTGCTGTCCAGTTTAACAGATTTGGATAAATCTCCTTCTAAAATCTCTGATAAAGAAGTTACAAACAGGTTTCCCCCAATAGTTTCACCACCTGTACCATAAATTACATTTCTAAAAGTGCTTGATTCATGAGGTAAAATTGATACCGACATATAGGTTTCTTTTCCATCGGGCATTCGGGCCCTACTTATCAATTGACCATTTTGTCCATCAAGAATTACCAAATATCCTGCCGGCCTGTTTGGATCATTAGGTTCGGCCATGACATCTCCGCCATTGGAAACTAATATATCTTCAAATCCATCATTATTCTGATCCACTATAAATTGAGGGTTATAAAAATTAAACCATTCCTTTTTTTGAGATTTGGGAACTTTAAACCTCCATAAAACCCTTCCGGATTTTCCATCAATGGCCATTAATTCAGCAGATCTACCACCTATGAATATATCTAAAACACCATCATTATTGACATCCTTAAGCGTGGCTGAACCGAACATTTGATCTTTAGCAGATACCTTCCAAAGCATTTCACCGTTTTTGCCATTTAGGGCAATTACCGCAGAATCTGTAGCCTTAAACTCTTCTCTTCCTGCTCCGAATATCACGTCACCGATTCCGTCATTGTTTAGATCCGTAATTCTAGGTGAAGAAAAAGTTCCAAGGTTAGGTATTTTTTTTGACCATGATTCTTGTGAAAAAACATGGACATAAAAAATTGTTAAGAGAAATAACAATAAGTTAGAAATATATTTAAAATCAGTCATAACAAGAGGAATGGATATGAATCATGCAATAAATTTATGAAAAAAATGGAAGTAATTTTAATCCTCAATCCTAAATTGAAATATTTACTGAGAAATAAATTATATTTACAGAAATACTGACAAAACTAATAATCCTATGAAAAAGCCATATTTCCTTTAATTTTCAATATTTCAAAAAGTTAAAACGATGCTTTAAAGGATGGATGATCTAAAAATTATTACATATAATTGAAATTAGAAATTAGCATATTAGGATGTGGATGGTTGGGTTTACCACTGGCTTCATATTTGGTGAATATGGGCATTGTTGTAAAAGGATCTGTAACTTCTCTGGATAAATTAGAAAAACTGATATCCAAAAATATTATTCCCTACATCGTTGACATAAATACGGAGGGAAATGATCTTTCCGATTTTTTACATTCTGAAATTTTAATCATATCCATACCTTCAAATTTTTTTAATAATTTTAAAAGTTTGATCGGCCATATTGAAGTTTCTAAAATAAAGAAAGTACTATTCATTAGTTCGACTTCTGTATACTCCAATTCAAACCAAATAGTAACGGAAGAGACCCAAGTCAAGGATTCACTTCTTTCTGAGATAGAAATTTTATTTAGATCAAGCCCCTTATTTGAAACATCAATTATTCGTTTTGGAGGATTATTTGGCTATGACAGAAAACCCGGTAATTTTATTACGAAAGTTAAAAAAATTGAAAACCCCGAAGGGTTCGTAAACCTTATTCATAGAGATGACTGTATCCAAATTATCCACCAAATCGTTATAAATGATATTTGGGGAGAAATTTTCAATGCTTGTGCTGATACGCATCCTTCAAGAAGAGATTTTTACACCAAAGAAAATCTTAAATTAGGAAGAGAAGAACTAATATTTAATGAAAACGCCTTAAATTCATATAAAATTATAAGCAGTAATAAATTAAAATCTATGCTGGGATTTACGTTTAAATATTCAGATCTTTTAAACTATCATGAATAAATTCGATAATATATCTGATGATAATATTATTTATTTTTCAAAGTTCTTTAATTTTAAATTTCTGATCCCACAGAAAACTATATGTATATAAAATATAAGCATCCTCAGTGATACATCTTGTTAAAATAGGCATGATTTAGCAGGAGTTCATTTAATAAATCAAATATTTATTTCTAATCTTTTTAAAATTATCAATATCCTTTTGCCAGGAAGCTCTGATTTCCTGTGCTGTTTTTCCGGCCTTTATTTGATGTTGTAAATCTAAATTACCTGCATGAACCGTAAAGGTTTTGCCAAAAAATTCTTTGTCTTTGGGTGTTTTATGATAGGCATCCAAAACCCATTCTATATTAACTGTTGAAAGTTTTTTGATTTTTGACAAATCAACCCCATAACAAAGTTCTCCATCAAATTTTGGGGTTTTCGACCCAAAATTGGGTTGAGGTGTATACGTTATATTATTGCGAATATTATGATCCTGAACTTCATCAGAATCTGCAAAGAACGGTGCCCCATAACGTTGAAATTGATATTCTGTTCCTCTTCCTGCATTGATGATAGTCCCTTCAAAAAAGCCCAGGCTGGGATATAAATTGATGGATTGGGCATTGGGTAAGTTTGGAGAAGGCCTTATAGGTAATTCATATGCCGACTCATGCGAATAATTTTTTAAAGGGATTACGGTCACATCGCAATGAATACCATTTTCCATCCATTTTTCTCCGTTGACCATCTGGGCATATTCACCAATCGTCATCCCATAAACTAGTGGAACGGGATGCATGCCCACAAAAGATTTATATTCCATTTTTAAGGTAGGCCCATCTATATAATGCCCATTGGGATTGGGCCTGTCTAAAATAATAACCGGAATCCCCAATTCTGCACAAGCCTCCATGACATAGGTCATGGTCGAAATATAGGTGTAAAACCGTACGCCTACATCTTGAATATCAAACAATACCACATCAATATCTTGAAGCTGTTCAATACTTGGTTTTCTATTTTTCCCATACAATGATATAATAGGTAAACCCGTTTTAATATCCTTGTCATTGCTTACGTGTTCGCCCGCATCCGCTTTGCCTCTAAACCCGTGTTCCGGCGCAAAAACCTTGGTGATATTAATATTCAATGCCAATAAGGAATCTACAAGATGCGTGAATTTTTCTTTGTGTGACTTTGATTTCAAAGTCGTGATAGTCTCATCATTTATTGAAGAAGGATTCTTGTTCTCAATAACCGATGTCTGATTGGCAATAACCGCCACATTTTTACCTCTTAATAATGGAATATATTTTTCGGTTTGGTTGGCTGCGGTACTAATTTTTAAATCTGATGATGACTGGGCACAGGAAGTGAAAATTGTCAAAAGAAAAAGTACCGTGAAGCATTTAGATAGTAAAAAGAAATATGTACTTTTGAAACTCAACATTTTGGAAATTTTGAACTACGAAATATTTATAGCGAAACGCATTATTGGGTCTAAAAAACACAAAAATAGTGTTTCCTCGCCGATTATAAAAATCTCAATTTTAGCCATAGCCATTGGTATTATCGTGATGCTTTTTTCAATTGCAACGGGTGTTGGGTTACAAAGAAAAATCAAAGAGAAAATTTCTGGTTTTAATGGCGATATTCAAATTACGAATTATGATACCAATAACTCCAGTATCACGGTTAATCCTATAGATTTGCACCAAGATTTTTATCCTGCTTTTAAAGATATTCCCAATGTAAAAAGTGTACAACCCTTTGCCACCATAGGGGGTATAATAAGAACTGCCAAAGAATTTGAAGGGGTAATTTTAAAGGGTGTTGATCAAAATTATGATTGGTCATTTTTTAATGAATATCTGGTTGCAGGTAAGACACCTGACTATAGTGAGCAAATTTCAAGTGAGGTTTTAATTTCGGATAAAACATCCAGGCGATTGGACTTGAAAGTTGGTGATGACTTTCATATGTTTTTTGTCAAGGACAATCCGAATAAAATTCCGAATTCGAGAAAGTTTCATGTATTGGGGATTTTCAATTCAGGCTTTGAAGAATTTGATGAAAAATATTTAATTGGTGATATAAGGCATATTCAAAGAATCAATAAATGGGACGAAGATCAAATTGGAGGCTTTGAAGTTTATACCCATAATTTTGACGATTTAAAAATCACAGGATTTGAAATTTACGGAGCTATTGATCCAACATTGAATGCCTTGACCATTGCCGAAAAATTTCCTGGAATTTTTGAATGGCTCAATTTATTTGACACTAATATTGCAGTAATTATTGGTATCATGATATTAATTGCGGGAATTAATATGATTACAGCATTGCTCGTTTTAATCTTAGAGCGAACTCAAATGATTGGAATTTTAAAAGCTTTAGGGAATAATAATACCAGTATTCGCAAAATATTTTTATACAATGCCGCTTATTTAATTGGAAAAGGGTTGTTATGGGGAAATATTATTGGAATAGGGATGCTTTTAATTCAAAAATATTTTGGATTGATTTCTTTAGATCCCGAAACTTATTACGTGAGCCAAATTCCTGTTTATTTGAATATTAAGTATATAGTTATGATCAATTTAGGGACATTAATATTATGCTTTTTAATGCTTATAATACCCTCTGTTATTGTAAGTAAAATAAGTCCGGTAAAAGCAATAAAATTTGAGTAAATTTGCAATTCGTAAAAAAAAATAATAAATAACTTCAAATGAAATACGATATCATTATCATAGGTAGTGGCCCGGGAGGTTACGTTACAGGAATTAGAGCTTCTCAATTGGGATTCAAAGTTGCCATTGTAGAAAAAGAACATTTAGGTGGTATTTGCTTAAATTGGGGATGTATTCCTACCAAAGCCTTATTAAAAAGTGCCCAGGTTTATGAGTATTTAAAGCATGTTGATAGTTACGGTTTAAAGGCCAAAGAAATTGATAAAGATTTTGGTGCTGTTATAAAACGTAGTCGTAATATAGCAGATGGGATGAGTAAAGGAGTTCAATTTTTAATGAAGAAAAATAAAATTGATATCATTGATGGTTTTGGAAAGATCAAAGCTGGTAAAAAAGTGGAGGTAACCGATTCAAAAAATAAAGTTACAGAGTACGATGCGGATAATATTATTATTGCAACCGGAGCTCGTTCACGTGAATTACCATTTTTACAAATAGATGGTAAAAAAGTGATCGGATATCGTGAGGCAATGAACCTGTCAAAACAACCGAAAAGTATGATTATTGTTGGTTCAGGTGCGATAGGTGTTGAGTTTGGCTATTTCTATAATGCTTTAGGTACTCAGGTTACCATTGTTGAGTTTTTACCAAATGTAGTTCCTTTGGAAGATGAAGAAGTTTCCAAACAATTTGAAAGATCATTGAAAAAGTCTAAAATCAAAGTAATGACCAATGCAAGTGTAACCAAGGTAGATATTTCGGGTAAAGGGGTAAAAGCAACGGTAAACACGAAGAAAGGCGAAATAGTTTTAGAAGCTGATATCATTTTGTCGGCGGTAGGGATCAAATCAAATATTGAAAATATCGGTTTAGAAGATGTTGGTATTGTGGTAGATAAAGATAAAATATTGGTCAATGATTATTATCAGACCAACTTACCGGGTTATTATGCAATTGGTGATATTGTTCCTGGTCCGGCCTTAGCACATGTCGCTTCCGCGGAAGGAATTACTTGTGTAGAGAAACTGGCAGGATTGAATCCAGAACCGGTTAATTATGGAAATATACCGGGCTGTACCTATGCAAGTCCCGAAATTGCAAGTGTAGGTCTAACCGAGGCACAGGCTAGAGAAAAAGGATACGAATTAAAAATTGGTAAATTTCCATTTTCAGCATCCGGAAAGGCCTCGGCAGCCGGAACACCGGAGGGATTTGTAAAAGTAATTTTTGATGCTAAATATGGCGAATGGTTAGGGTGTCATATGATTGGTGCAGGAGTTACAGATATGATTTCAGAAGCTGTTTTAGGTAGGAAATTAGAAACTACAGGTCATGAAGTGTTGAAAGCCATTCATCCTCACCCTACAATGAGTGAAGCTGTAATGGAAGCCGTTGCAGATGCTTATGATGAAGTAATTCACCTATAATATCTAATTATATTCTTAAAAAAGAGGTGTTTAAAACACCTCTTTTTTTATTCATAAATTTTAATCGAAAGGAGATTTGTGGGTCTGGATACTAGGAAATTTCCTTGATAATGTCATTCTTGCGCAGGCTGGAATCTTTTGAACTTCAGCTTAAAATTTTCTGGCTTTTAAAGGATTATATTTTTTTAAAATATAAAATTAAATACCGTTAAAAACCAAGTAATATTGTAGTTAATTAGTACTATAAGCAAAATCTATTTTGATATAAAAATTTGAAATTGAATAAATAGAAAAACATAGTAAAATAATATATTTTTGCTTCGTAAATTAAAAAATAATAATCATAATTAAATAAAATAAAATATGGCTTTAGTAGGTAAAAAATTCCCAAATTTTGAAGTAGATGCAATCGACGAAATGGGAGATCAATTTAAATTGAATGTTTTTGATCAGGCAGTAAGTAAAGGAAAAAAAGTATTGGTTTTTTGGTATCCAAAAGACTTTACATTTGTTTGTCCTACTGAAATTCTTGCGTTTCAGGAAGCTCTGGGTGAATTCGAAAAAAGAAACACAATTGTAATTGGGGCTTCTTGCGATACGGCACAAGTTCATTTTGCATGGTTAAATACCCCAAAAAATAACGGAGGTATTGAAGGGGTAACTTTTCCTTTGATTGCGGATACAAACAGAAATTTATCTTCGCAATTGGGGATCTTAGATATCGAATCTGAAACTTATAATGAAGAAACCGGTCATGTAATGATCGATGGTTCTTATGTAACGTATAGAGCTACATATTTGATTGACGAAGAAGGGAAAATATTCCACGAAAGTGTTAACGATATGCCTTTGGGTAGAAATGTTGCTGAATATTTGCGTTTGATTGATGCATATACACATGTACAGGAAAAAGGTGAGGTTTGTCCGGCAAACTGGGAAGAAGGTAAAGATGCTATGAGCGCTACAAGAGATGGTGTTGCTGCTTATTTAAGCACACATTAAATGAATTAAAGAATTTTCTCGGGACTTGTTCCCGAGATTCTTTTATCCTATTTAATTTTATGTCTTTTCCAATAAAAGACATGGAGCTGAAAAATTAATAATTTATAGTATGTTAATC
>SMVB01359315.1_pt1 | contig 17007 bp, 11 predicted proteins | sample 2456461 | NCBI WGS metagenome assembly SMVB01 (sample SAMN11095934, study PRJNA526329) | marine sediment metagenome | biome: Marine sediment; feature: Surficial sediment; material: Deep marine sediment; isolation source: Hadal surficial sediment | place: Pacific Ocean | collected 2014-05 | depth...
CCGGGAAGACCAGGCGCCGCTCTCCGCTGACGAGCCCAGCGAGGTCGTGATGGATCTGCACCCGACCGCCACGATCTTCAACGCGGGCCACCGGATCCGCGTCACGATCATGGGCCGGGACGCGGACAACACCGAGGCCCCGCCGGGGTCGGCCCGGACGACCGTGCGCGTCTTCCGCGGCGGGGAGCGCGCGTCGAGCATCGTGCTGCCCATCCTCGGAGAGTGACGGAGTACACTGGGGGCGGTCTTCGGCGCCCCCGCGCCGCCCGAGCTTTTTTGGCCGAGAACCCCCGAGGAGTCCCCCGTGAAGACTCAGTCTGCCGCACTCGCGACGTTCGTTGCACTGTCCACGGTTCTGTTCGTTGGAGGAGCGGAGGGACGCAGGAGTCCCCAGTCCGCGTCGGCCTCCATCGCCCAGCAAGCCAACGAGGCCCTCGGGTTGTCGCGCAGCGAAGTCGGAGACCTCCATCTCCTCGAGACGCTCGGCGAGCGGATCATCGTCGAGGTCGATCTGCTCGGCGCTCCCCTCTACCTGGATCTCGCGCCGCACTCCGTGCGCGCCGAGGGGTTCGAGGTCCGCGAGCAACTCGAAGACGGCAGTTGGAACGTCGTCGAGCCCGCGCCGGTGAGCACGTACCGCGGCACGGTCCTCGGCGAGCCGGAGAGCGTGGTTGCCGCATCGCTCTTGGAGGACGGGCTGCACGCCCGCATCCGGTTGGCGGCGGGCCGCGAGTTCTGGATCGAGCCCCTCGCGCCGCACGTGCCGGGGGCGGGCGCCGCGCAGCACGTCGTGTACGAGACGGACGCCGTGGTGGACCCCGGCAAGACGTGCGACGCGGACGTGTTGGGTTTCACCAGCTTGGGCAACGGTCCTGGGCTGCCGGCCGTGCCCGGGCAGAGGGTGGGCGGTGGCGGCGGTAATCCGGAGCTCGTGGGGACCACCGCGAAGCTGGGCTGTGACGCGGACTACGAATACTTCCAAGACTGGGGTGCTGGCACACAGAGCCGGATCGAGTCCGTCGTCAATGCGGTCAACCTCCAGTACGAGTCGGACGTCGACATCACGCACATGATCACGACGATCCTGATCCGAACCTCCTCGGACGACCCCTACTCGAAGAAGCCGGCCGACCAGCTCCTGTTCGAATTCAGGGCCGAGTGGAACACGAATCAGGTCGGCATCCAGCGCGACCTCGCGCAGCTCTTCACTGGCAGGAACCTCGCCGGCGGCACGATCGGAATCGCCTGGGTCGGCGTCGTGTGCAACCTGGATCTCGCGTACTCGCTCGTCGAGTCCGACTACAACAACAACTTCTCCTGCGCGACGGACCTGTCCGCCCACGAGATGGGCCACAGCTGGGGCGCCGGTCACTGCTCGTGCTCGAACTTCACCATGAACGCGTTCATCACCTGCGCGAACGACTTCAACCCCACGGGGACGATTCCGACCATCATCGCCTACCGCGACTCGCAGTCCTGCTTCGGTCCCGTCGACCCGCCCGGGGATCCCGTCTCGATCCACGTGGACTCGATCGTGCTCGGGACGCAGAACGCGGGGCAGGGCAACAAGTTCGGTACGGCGAGCGTGACCATCGTGACGGATACGGGGACGCCCGAGGCGGGCGCCACCGTCATGGGCACGTTCTCCGGCGACTACAACGATACCGTGGTCGGACGTACGGACGCATCGGGAACCGCGACCTTCATTACGAGCACCACGCAGAAGGGTCACATCGTCTTCATGTTCTGTGTGGACAACGTGACCGAGTCTGCGCTGCCCTACTTGCCTGCGGAAAACGTGGAGACCTGCGACAACTTCTGAACGAGTCGCGCATGCAACGAACCTGCCCGCGCGCGGCGACGCTCGTCGCCCTCGCCCTCGTCGCGGGCTGTTCGCGGACCACGCGAGCGGCCCAGCCGGCCGCGATCCGGCTGGCCGACGAGTTCGAGTCCGGCCGTATCGCGGGCACGCTTCCGGACGCCGAGCCCGGCGAGCCGATCGTGTGGCGGTTCGACGGTCCGCCGCCCGAGCCGATCGTCGATGACGACGCGGAGGCGGGAGCGGAGGAGGCGGACCAAGGGGCGACAGGGGAGGACGAAGGGGAAGCCCCGGACGCCGAACCCGAGCTGGACCTCACCGCGACTTACGGCTTCGAAGCCTTCCTCGACGTCGAGGACCTGGCCGTCACGGACGGCCTGCTCGTCGGCCGGACCGGTCCCATCCCCGTGTTGCGGGTCGCCGTCGAGGCGGAGGATAGTGACGACATCCTGCACTCCATCCGGGTCCGGATGCGCGTCTCCGCCGGCGCGAAGCTCAGCCTTCTGCTCCTCGAGGACGAAGAGCTGGACCGCGAGCGGACCCTGGGGCGCCTCCGTCGCCGCAACTTCTGGATGCTCTCCGCCGACATCGAGCCGGGTGACGAGTTGCGCACGGTGACCGTGGACCTGTCCCACGTCCCGAGCGAAGACATCGAGGACATCCGCCACCTCCTCCTGCAGCCGACGGACGCGGAAGGGGCGACCTTTGCGATCGAAGAGATACGCTTCGTCTCGCGCCGCGAGCACCTCGCGTCGATCCCATCCGGCATCGCCTGGCAGGGTCTCGCGGAGGTCTACCGCGAGACGCTGGTCCTGCGCGCGCCCGAGACCTTCACGCAGGAGACCGTGCTCCCGTCGGAGCCCTGGCTCGACCTCGCGATCGGCACGATCGAGCCGCAGCCGGCCACGTTTCGAGTGACGGCGCGGCGCGCGGGCTCGGATGAAGTGGCGACCCTGCTCCAGCGCACGGTAACGACGCCGAACCGCTGGGAGAAAGTGCCGCTCGATCTCGCGGCATTCGCGGACGGGAGGGTCGAGCTCGTCTTCGCGATCGAGTCCGCGGTGCCGGGGACGATCGGCTACTTCGGGACGCCCGTCGTGCGCAACAGCGCGGGCGAGCCGGAGGGCGCAGGCCGCACCGAAGCCGGCGTCCCGCGCGGCGTGATCCTGATCCTCGCCGACACGCTCCGCCGCGATCACCTGCCGATGTACGGCTACGAGCGCGATACGGCACCGACTCTCGCGCGGCTGGCCTCGGAGGGCGCGCTCTTCCTCGACAACATCTCCCAGGGCACGTGGACGAAGACCTCCGTGCCCTCGATCCTGACTTCCCTCTACCCGACCTCGAACGGCATCGTGAGCGCGCGCGACCGGCTGCCCATGTCGGTCACCACGCTCGCCGAGGTGTTCCAGGAGGCGGGGTACGCCACCTTCGCCACTTCGTCCGTCTTCTTCACGGGCAAGTTGTCGAACCTGCACCAGGGCCTCGACGTCCTGCACGAACGCTCGTCGGTGAGCGACCTGGACCACAGCCCGAGCAAGACCGCGCGCACGTTCGTCGACCGGCTCACGGAGTGGCTCGAGGAGCGCCGCGGCGGACCGTTCTTCGCGTTCCTCCATGTCTTCGATCCGCACGATCCATTCGAGCCGTACGCGCCTTACTCCAAGATGTGGTCGGACCCCGGAGCGAAGGAAGCGCACGAGGCGGCGGTAGACAAGATCAACGAGTGGCAGAGGGAGCACGACGAGCAGGTGCGGGACACGCCGAAGGAGGCGCACATCGTGGCGGCGGGCGTCTCGAAGGAGGAGTTCGTGGCGCGCGAGCTCGACTGGTACGACGAGTCGATCCGCGCCATGGACACCGAGATCGCGCGGCTCCTCGAGCGGCTGGAGTCGCTCGGACTCGCCGACGACACGTTGATCGCCTTCATCTCGGATCACGGCGAGGAGTTCTTGGAGCACGGCCGGCACTTCCATGGCAAGACGACGTACGGCGACATGACGAACGTACCCCTGATCCTCTGGGGCCCGCGCTGGGTGCCGCCCGGCACCGTGGTCGAGGAGACGGTCCAGTCGCTCGACCTCATGCCGACGTTGATCGAGATCGCGGGCCTGCGCGTCCCGAAGCTGGCGCAGGGGCGCAGCCTCATGCCGCTCGTCACCGGCCGGGGAACGTGGTCGCCGCGGCCCGCCATCTCCGAGCGCCGCCGCCCCGACTTCGACCGCGTGCCCGACGAGGACGACAGGGAGTCCTTTGCGATCGTGGAGGGGGGCTACCGCCTCGTCCACAACTTCACGCGGCCGGAGGGGATGCCCGAGTACGAGCTCTACGACCACGTCGCGGACCCGATCAACCTCGTGGACCTCGCGGCGGAGCAGCCGCAGGTCGTCGCGGACCTCGCGGCGAAGCTCGAAGTCTGGCGGAAGTGGGCCGAGGCGAGCCGCATCGAGGGCGGCGGGGAAGCCCCGTTGCTCACCGCGGCCGAGCTCGAGGTGCTCGACGCGCTCGGGTACGGGGGCGGCGACTGAGATGCTACCTTGGCCTTCATGCACGCCAGATCACGCGCTTTGATCTCCGTCCACTTGTCCGTGGCGATCGCCGCCATCGCCGCGAGTTCCTGTCGCGCGACCGACGAGCCCGCGCGGCTGTTCCCCGGCTACGGGGGCTACCACCGGACCGTGTCGACGGCCTCGCCCGAGGCGCAGCGCTGGTTCGATCAGGGCCTGCTGCTCGTCTACGGGTTCAATCATGACGAGGCGATTCGTTCGTTCCAGGCCGCCGCCGACGTCGATCCCACGTGCGCCATGGCGTGGTGGGGCGTCGCCTACGCGAACGGTATCGACGTCAACGATCCCGAGATGTCGGAGGCGGCGAATCAGGCGGCTTGGGACGCCGCGCAATCAGCGCTCGCGCAGTTGGACGGGGCGACGCCGGTCGAGCGCGCGCTCGTCGAGGCCGTCGCCGCGCGCTACGCGTGGCCCGCACCCGCTGACCGCCGCGCGCTCGACGAGGCGTACGCCGCGGCGCTGGGCCGCGCGTGGGCCGACTACCCTGACGACCCCGACGTCGCCGCGCTGTACGCGGAGTCGCTCATGGTCCTGCAGCCGTGGGACTACTGGACGGCGGCAGGCGAGCCGGTCGAGCGCGTGCTCGAGATCGTCGCCGTGCTGGAGGGCGCGATGGCGAGCCATCCGGCGCATCCCGGCGCCAACCACTTCTACATCCACGCCGTCGAGGCCTCGTCGAACGCAGGCCGCGCTACCGCAGCCGCGGACCGGTTGCGCGACCTCGTCCCGGGCAGCGGGCACCTCGTGCACATGCCCTCGCACGTCTACATCAATACGGGTCGCTACGCGGACGCGGCCGCAGCGAATGAGCGCGCGATCGCGGCTGACGAGGCGTACTTCCTGCTCGCCCCGCCGCCGGCCTTCTACAGTTTGTATTTCATCCACAACATCCACTTCCTCGCGTTCGCGCTGATGATGGAAGGCCGGTACGAGCCCGCGCTCGCGGCCGCGCGCAAGCTGGAGGCCGAGGTCCCGGCTCAGTTCCTCGACGAGTGGGTCGAGATCGGGGACGGCCTCATGCCCGCCGTCTTCCACGTCCTGATCCGCTTCGGCCGCTGGGACGACATCGTGGCGGAGCCGGACTATCCGAAGGCGCGCAGGGCGAGCCGCGCGATCCGCCACTACGCCCGCGCGGTCGCGCTCGCGAACCTCGACCGGACGTCCGACGCACGTGCGGAGCTCACGTCGCTCGACGCGCTCGTGCCGGAGCTGGAGGAAGGTTGGATGATCGGCGTGAACAAGGCCGTGCGGGTCCTCGCGATCGCACGCAAGATGGCCGAGGGCGAGATTCTCTGGCGCGAAGGCCGCGCCGACGACGCGTATGCGGCGTTGCGCGAGGCCGTGACCCTGGAGGATACGCTCGTCTACGACGAGCCGCCGGGCTGGATGCAACCCGTGCGCCATGCGTTGGGCGCGCTCCTCCTCGCCGGCGGCGAAGCGGCGGAGGCGGAGCAGGTCTACACCACGGACCTCGAGGACAATCCGGAGAACGCGTGGTCGCTGCTGGGCCTCGAACAGGCGTTGCGAGCGCAGGGCCGCACACAGGAAGCGGGCGCGCTCGTGCTGCGTCTCGAACGCGCGTGGGCGCGGGCCGACGTCGAGCCGCCGGCCTCGTGCTATTGCGGAGTGCGGCCTGCCAGCGATTGAATTCGCCGGAGGCCTCAGTCGGGATCGAGCCCTCGCGCGACCCGGTCCTCAGGCGCTCTTGTGGAGGCGGACCGCCCTGCGCCGCTTCATGAAGGGCAGTCGCTCGTGGACGAGCTTCGTCACCTCGAGCAGCCGCTCGACATCATCGTCACCGGGGGGCAGCCCCAGGATCGAGATCTCGAGCCGCGCCACTTCCTCGTCCGACTGCAGCTTTCCGTCGCGATAGACGCTCGCCTTGCCGAGGCGGATCCGAAGGCAGAGCGCGGCGTCGAGACCGAGGAGCTCGTTCCGTACCTCCTCGTCGAAAAGCTCCCGCTCGGTGTTCAGGTCGTCGGTCCGGATCCAGAAACACCGGTCGAAGAAGGCATCCCCCGTCTTCGTGTGTCGGAAGCCCAACCGCTCGAGCCGGCCGAACCGGCCGGGCACACGCCGCAGCTCGAATTTCGTATCGGGATACTCGGTGCACCCCACCCACGCGAAGGTCGAGCCCCCCCGGCCCTGCCGGCGCCCGCGCATGCACGAGATCTGGATCTCGGCGCGGCAGAACTCGACGACGAGGCGCGGGTAGAGCAGCCAGGGTCCCTCCGCCACTTGACCCTGCACGAGCTCAGCGACCGACCGCAGCCGCGCTTCGACGATCGAACGCGTCCAGCGAAACCACAGGATAGCGCCAGATACGATGAGGAAAGTGGGGAGGACGCAGTAGAGAACGTCCATTCCTCCCCTCATCGGTCGTCCGGGGCTGGTTCTTGAGCGGCCCTGCCCGGCATCCGGAGGAAGCGCGCGCCGGGGCAGACTCGAGGGGGCGCCGCGCCCCAGAGCCCCGAGATCCGGGCGACTCGAGACCCGACGGACGGGGCCTCGGGGGCCGAGTTCTCGTCGACGTCGAGGGCCAGGGTGAGTGCCCTCGCACCCGGGCTGTACGATGTTGGAATGCTCCTCAATCTGCTGCTGGGGTCTGTCGTCGACCCCAGTCGTCCCGACCTGGCGGCCGCTGTTTCGCAGCGTCTGGAGGACGTCAGCGAGCGCGAATGGGCGGAGTGCCTGCGGTGTCTCCGGAATCACCGGATCGAGGCGCCGGTGTGGAGCTCCCTGCTCGCGCTCGGCCTTCAGGAAGCCGTGCCACGTTCGGTGGCCAGGACACTCCATCGGGCGCATGTGACGTCCGTCATCAGGAGCACCGCGCAGATGCGGAGGCTGTCCCGGATCTTGACGGCACTCGGCCAGCACGGCATCGAACCGGTCCTCCTCAAGGGCGTCGCCCTCCTGAACTCCCTGTATCCGAACATTGGCGCCAGGCCCTGTGGCGACATCGATTTTCTCGTCGAATCCGAAGCGATGCCTACCGTCGACAAGGTGATCGTCGAGCTCGGCTACCGGCATCAGAGTGAGACAACAGACGCGAAGATGTACGTGGACCGGCAGGGGGTCACCCTCGACGTTCACCACCGGTTCAAGTTGTTCGAGGACATCGAGGGGTTCGATCTGATCAGCGAAGTGACGCCGCAGTTCGCTTCGGTCCCAACGATTTCTGTCTTCGAACCCAATGCGCTGCTCGTGCACCTCGTGTTCCACCTTCGGGGGCACCGCCGTGACATGGGGTACTTCCTGGCATGGATCCTCGACATCGGGCTCTTGCTCAATCAGTGCCGAAGTCAACTCGAAGTCGAGCGCATCTGGGCCCTGATGCCGGACCGCGAGACAGCGGCATTGCTGTCACGGATCATCGGTTTCTTCGCGCGCGAGACGGGTACGGATCTGATCGAGGAGATGCCCTGGGAGCGGAACGGGCACCCACCGCTGACGGCCAGGGAAATCCTCCGCATTCGCAGGCGAGCGATCTGGAAACTCGAGCGCCCGATCGCCGCACTGAAGCTGCTCGTGCGTGGACTCAATCCCGCATCGGCGCAGCCCCTGCCCGAGCTGCGATTCTCGGATCTGCTCCGGTGGCCAGGTGATGTCATGCGCGAGCGACGTTCCGTGTCCAATACGCTCCCGAGCCCGGCGCGACGGACCTGAGCCGCCCGCAGTCACCGGCCGATTGCCCCGGCGGAAGTCGACAAGGCCGACTTCAGCTTGCCGGAGCGGGCTCTGCGGCGACGAGCTCGTCTCCGCAGTGCTCGCAGAACGGCAGCAGAGTGTGCCGCGGTGCATCGCATCTCCGGCACGCGGCGAAGAGCGTCGTACCGCAGGAAGGGCAGGCGTACGGCGTGTCCGCCCCGGCCTCCTGACCGCTCGCGGGCTCGGCCGTGGCCGAGAGCCGCGGGCCCTTGCGCGTCCACAGCGCGAACTTCAGCGGTCCGCGGGCGATGGGATAGGCGCACACCGGGCAGACGTGGCCGCGGTACGCCTCGCGGTGACGGGCGAGCAGGAGCTGCCGACTCGGATTGACGGCCTTGCGCAGCATCCAGGCCAGGAACCCCAGGACGATCACGATGGCCGCGACGATCGCGATGTACTTGAAGAACTCCTGCGGGAAGTGATCGAACATCACCCCGCCGACCTTCCAAAAGGTCGCGGCCAGCATCGCCATCAGGATCGAGCGGTAGGCGCTCTCCCCGTACCGCCAGAAGAGCCACGCCGCCAGCAGGAACAGCGGCACGATGAACGAGAGCTGCATGGAGGCCAGCCTGAATTGGTGGGCCAGCCGGCGCTCCTTGTAGTCGTCGTCCGCCGGTCGCGCCTGCGTCTCGATCGTCGCCTCGATCACCCGCTGCTCCTGTCGCAACTGGAACTTCGTCTCGTTCGAGGAAGCGATCTCGGCGTTGGCGGCCTCGAAGCGGTTCTGAGCTTCCAGGAAGCGTTGCTGCGCGGTGGCGAGGGCCGCCCGCTCGGCTTCCGACGGCGGCGTCTCTTGTTCGAGCGAGAGTCGCTGCAGCTCCATCATCTGCTGCATGGTCTCGCGCGCGTTGTCCATGCTGCGCTGGAGGTCGCCCTGCAGTTCTCCCTGTCGGGCCACCCGCGTTTCGATCCCGGCGATCCGCAGCTCCAGATCCGCGGCGCGCTCCCGCAGCGACTCGTCGACGTACTCGTCCACGATGGCCTGGTAGGTTGGCCCATCGATGTCACCGATGTCGTCCAGGACGAAACCCAGCAGCCAGACGATCAGGATGGTGAGGAGGCTCGAGAGGAGGAACGACCCGATGCGAAGCGATCGGGGCACCGGGCTCCTGGGGGGCGCCGACGTGCCGTCCTTGCTCATGACGGCCCGAGACTAGCCCTTCGCGGTCACTTGGAGAAGATCCTCGGTCTCAGAGCGTTCGCGACCACGTCGGCGACCCCGCCTGCGCCGGGAGACTCCGTGCCGGGGTGCCCACCTTGCGTGAGGAGCCGCTCGAGATCCCGATCGCGGCCGTCGTGGAACAGCCTGGTGCGCGAACTAGCGCCGGCCCTCCTCCTCGTCCACTCACGAGATCGAGCCGTCGAGTGAGTTCGCCACGGCGACCACGCGACCGTCGGCCGACGCCAGCGCCGCGACGGGTCGGTGGCCCACAGGGTGGCGCTGCTCTTCTCCGCTGGACGGATCGGGGATCAGGAGCTCGTCGGTGCCCGCCGGTGTCACGACGAATCGGCCGCGTGCGTCCGCGAGGAGCGAGGACGGGTCGCCGGCACCGCGCCCGGCGTCGCCGAGGTGCGTGGGGGCGGCGCGCCACGCGGCCGGATCCTCCATCAGGTCGCCGAGGTGCACTTCGCGCGTGACGTTGCGCACGAGGGGCAGCCGCGTGAGCGTCCGGTACCGGATCGACGCCACGACCAGGTCGTCGCCCACTCGCACGAGCGAGGTGGACGCACGAACGGAGCGCCGATCCAGGACCGCGCCGTCGGCGCCGCGCAGGATCAGGACCCCGCCGTTCACCGGGTCCATTGCCGCCAAGGTCCGACCATCGCCCAGGACGAGCCACGACAGAACGGGAAGTCTCAGCCGGCGTTCGGGCCGCTCGGTTCCTCGTGCAGTGGCGACCTCGCGGCGGACGACGAGGGCTCGACGGCAGGGTAGCCAGGTCGCGCGACGGTGCGCGCAGCGAACGGATACCGATGCCCGTGCGGTGGAACCCGTACCCCCGCGAAACCCGGCTGAGACGGCGCCCGCGCTCGGTCGAGTCCTCGCCGCCGGCGTCGCCACCGTGCCCCCACTACTGGCGACGGGCCACGTCCGCTAGAATCCCCGGCCCTCTCGACTGACTGAGACGCTCTACCCCAAGGAAGAGAAGTGCGGTTGATGTCCAGTTCCAGGTCCCGCCCCCCCTTGTTCGTCGCCGGTGCCGTGGCTCTCGCACTGGGTTCGTGCGGTGATGGAGAGCCGAGCTCCCCGCAGGCGGCCACCCGGCCGGCGCCCGCGGTCGTCGTCGCCGAGCTCCGGGCGGAAACCGTCCCGGTCATGCGCGACTTCGTGGCGCGCACCGAAGCGGTCGAGACCGTCGACATCCAGGCGCGCGTCGAGGCGATCCTGATGAAGATGGAGTTCGAGGAGGGCAAGCTCGTCGAGGCCGGGGCCGTCCTCTACCGGCTCGATGATCGGACCTACACGGCGAACCTCGCGGCGGCGCGAGCGCGCCTCGCCCAGGCAAGGGCGCAACTGAAGCTGGCGGAGGAACAGGTCACGGTGCGCGCCGCGGAAGCGGGCCTCGCGCAGTCCCGGGCTCGGCTGAAGAAGGCGCAACAGGACGTGGCGCGGCTGCGGCCGCTCGCGGAGAAGGATGCGGTCCCGCGCCAGGACCTCGACACGGCGCTCGCGGCCGAAGAGGTGGCGGAAGCGGAGCTGCAGGCGAGCGACGCCGCGCTCGTGAACTCGAAGATCCAGGAGGAGGTCGGCATTCTCATGGCGCGGGCTGCTGTGGAGGCCGCGGACGCCCAGGTCGCGCTCGCGGAGCTCGACGTCGGATACTGCACGATCGTCACACCGATCGCCGGCCTGATCGGTCGGACCGAAGTCGACGTAGGGAACCTGGTCGGGCGGGGAGAAGCGACCGTGCTGGTCACGGTCTCGAGCGTCGATCCGATCTACGCGACCTTTGCGATCAGCGAGGGCGAGTACCTGGAGCTGGCCGCGCGCGATCGCGAGCGGGAGGGGGAGCGGGGCGACCCGCCGCTCGAGCTCGTCCTCGCCGACGACAGCGTGTACGCGGAGATCGGCCGGATCGTTACCGTCGATCGCGCCCTGGCCGAGCAGACCGGCACACTCCAGATCGTCGGCGAGTTTCCGAACCCGGACGGCGCCCTGCGCCCGGGACAGTTCGGGCGCGTCCGGCTCCGGATGAACGTCATCGAGGACGCCGTGCTCGTGCCGCAGCGCGCGGTCATGGAACAGCAGGGCACCAAGATCGTCTACATCGTCGGTGAGGGAGACGTCGTCGTGCTCAGGACGATCCAGGTCGTCGAGCGGTACGAGAGTTTCTTCGTCGTCACCAAAGGGCTGGAGGCCGGGGAGCGCGTGATCGTCGAAGGCCAGCTCAAGGCGCGGCCGGGTTCGCCCGTGAGGCCGATGGCGCACGCCGTCTCCGCCGAACCGAGCGAAGAATAGTCGTGGCGCAGTTCTTCATTCACCGTCCCGTCTTCGCGACGGTCATCTCGCTCGTCATCCTCCTCGCCGGGGGCCTGTCGCTCTTCTCCCTGCCGATCACGCTCTACCCGCAGATCACCCCGCCGACCGTCGAGGTCGAGGTGATCTACCCGGGCGCGAACGCCAAGACCGTCGAGGAGTCGGTCGCCACGGCGATCGAGACGGAGGTCAATGGCGCGGAGAACATGATCTACTTCTCGTCGAAGAGCTCCAGCGACGGGCGGTATGTCCTGCAGTGCACGTTCGAGGTCGGCACGAACCTCGACCTCGCGAACGTCGACATCAACAACCGCGTCAACAAGGCGATCTCGAAGCTACCTCCGGAGGCGGTCGCATCCGGCATCTCGATCAAGAAGAAGTCGCCGGACATGCTGATGGCGATCTCGCTCTACTCGCCGGACGGCAGCTACGACGACGTCTACCTCTCCAATTACGCCTCGCTGAATCTGATCGACGCCATCGCGCGCACGCCCGGCGTGGGCAGCACGATAATCATCGGCCAGCGCGACTACTCGATGCGCGTGTGGCTGCGGCCCGACAAACTCACGAAGTTGGGGCTGACTGCCGGCGACGTCGCGAGTGCGATCAGGGAGCAGAACGTGCTCCTCCCTGCCGGATCGGTGGGACAGCCGCCCGCGAAGGCCGGCGTCGAGTTCCAGTACGCGGTCGACGTGAAGAGCCGACTCGAGACCGTGGAGGAGTTCGAGAACATCATCCTCCGCACGCTGCCCGACGGCTCGATCCTGCGCGTGAAGGACTTCGCGCGCACCGAGCTCGCCGCCAAGTCCTACACCTCGTTCGGGCGCTTCGACGGCCAGGCCGCGGCCGTGATTCTCGTCTACCAGCTCCCCGGGGGCAACGCGATCGAGACCGCGGACGGGATCAGCGCGCTCCTCGAGGAACTCTCCAAGTCGATGCCGTCCGGGCTCGCGTACGACATCACGCTCGACAACACGATTTTCATCCGCTCGGCGATCGAAGAGGTCGTGGTCACGTTCTTCCAAGCGCTCGGGCTGGTCCTGCTCGTCGTGTTCATCTTCCTCGGGAGCCTGCGCGCGACGCTCATCCCGCTCGTCGCGATCCCCGTCGCGCTGATCGGCACCTTCGCGCTCTTCGGGACGCTCGGGTTCTCGATCAACATGCTCACGTTGTTCGGCCTGATCCTCGCGATCGGGACGGTGGTGGACGACGCGATCGTCGTCGTGGAGTCGGTCGAGCTCTACATTTCGAAAGGGCTGAGCCCGACCGAGGCGACCGAGCGGACGATGAAGGAGGTCTCGGGCGTGCTCATCGCCTCGTCGCTCGTCCTGTGCGCGGTGTTCGTGCCGGTCGCGTTCATGCCCGGGATCACCGGGCAGCTCTACCGGCAGTTCGCGCTGACGATCTCGGTCTCGATCATCCTCTCGACGGTGGTGGCGATGTCGCTGACACCGGCGCTCTGCCGGCTGCTCCTGCGCCCGCGCAAGCCGATGCGCGGACCCGTCGGCTGGTTCCTGCGCGTCTTCGACAACGCTCTCGAGAAGACGACAGGTGCCTACACCGCTCTGACGCGCGTGATGGTGCGCACCGTGGTGATCGGGCTCACCGTGCTGGGCCTCTTCGCCTTCGGTTCGTGGAGGCTGCTCGACACGATGCCGACGGGGTTCGTGCCCGACGAGGACCAGGGCTACATGTTCTGCGCGCTCACGCTCCCGGACGGTGCGTCCATGGAGCGCACCGACGCGATAACGACGCGCGCGGAAGAAGACATTTTGGGCATCCCCGGCGTGCGGCGGGTCCTGACGCTAGGGGGCCTCAACATTCTCACGGGCGCCTATACGTCGAACAACTCCAGCCTCATCGTGATACTCGACGACTGGGGTGAGCGGACGACGCCCGAGCTGCAGCTCGACTCGATCATGCAACAGGCGCGTGGAATCCTTGCGGGCTACCCCGAGGCGATCGGGCTCGCGTTCTCTCCGCCGCCCATTCCGGGTCTCGGCGCCGCGGGCGGCTTCCAGTTCGAGCTGCAGGATCGTTCCGGCACGAGCTCGATGGAGTCGCTCGCTCAGGCGGGCCAGGACTTCGTCGAGGCAGCTCGGGAGCGGCCTGAGCTGGCGGGGCTCTTCAGCTCGTTCCGTGCGAACGTCCCGCAGATCAAGTTCGATCTCGATCGTGACAAGGCGAAGACGCTCGGCGTCCCGATCGACTCGATCTTCCAGTCGCTTCAGATCTACCTCGGCGGGCTGCAGGTCAACGACCTGACCCTGTTCGGCCGCACCTTCAAGGTGATGCTGCAGGCCGAACCCGAGTTCCGTATGGACCCGCGCAACCTGAAACAGATCTACGTCCGCGGGCGCGAGGGGACGATGGTGCCGATCCGGACGATGGCGACGTTCGGGTCCACGACGGGCCCCGACCTGATCCAGCGCTACAACATGTTCCGCACGGCGGAGATCACCGGCGGTGCGGCGCCCGGCTTCAGCTCGGGCCAGGCGATCGACGCCATCGAGGCAGTGGCGGCCGAGACGCTCGGCGACGGATACGGCTACGAGTGGACCGGCACGGCGTTGCAGGAGAAACAGGCGAGCGGGCAGCAGGGGATGGTCTTTCTGCTCGGCTTCCTCCTCGTATTCCTCTTCCTCGCAGCGAACTACGAGAGCTGGGTGATCCCGCTCGCGGTGCTCCTGGGTCTGCCCATCGCCGTGTTCGGCGCGTTCTTCTCGGCGTGGTTGCGCGACTACATCAACGACGTCTACGTCCAGATCGGCCTCGTGCTGCTCATCGGCCTTGGGGCCAAGACCGCCATCCTGGTCGTCGAGTTCGCCAAGATGAAGGTCGAGGCAGGCATGAGCGTCTACGAGGCGACCATCGAGGCGGCGACCGGACGGTTCCGCCCCATCCTCATGACCGCGTTCTCGTTCATCCTCGGCGTCCTCCCGCTCGTCCTCGCGGTGGGCGCGGCATCGGGTTCGCGCCGCTCGCTGGGCACGGCGGTCTTCGGCGGCATGATCGCCGCGACGTTCATGACGCTGATCGTGACGCCGGTCCTCTACCGCCTCTTCCAAGGGCTCGTGCAGCGCAAGTCCGACAAGCCGCCCGAGAACGGGGCCGCGCAAGCGACGGCGGCGTCCGTGGAGGTGCAGTCATGACCCGGCTGCGACTCCGGTTCGCCATCTGCCTCGCCGGCGCACTCGCGGCGACCCTCGGCTGCAAGCAAGGGCCCGACTACGCGCGCCCGGAAGTCCCGACGCCCGAGGCGTTCCGCGGGCTCGAGCAGTCTTCTCCGTTGGATGAGGAGGCGACGTCGTTCGGCGACCTCGAGTGGATCGAGATGTTCGGCGATCCCGTGCTGCAGGAGCTCGTCCGCACCGCCCTGCAGGAGAACTACGATGTCCGCATCGCGGCTGAGCGTGTGCTCGAGGCGCGGGCCTTCGTGACGATCACCCGCGCGGACCTCTACCCGGATCTTCGCGCCGGCGCGGCTTTCGAGCGGACGCGCGTGACCGAGAACGGCGCCGTCGAGATCCCCGCCGGCGTCGACAAGGAGCAGGACCAGTGGTCCTTGCTCGGCGATCTCTCGTGGGAACTCGATTTCTGGGGCCGCTACCGCCGAGCGACGGAAGCCGCCCGCGCTGATCTCGCGGCGACGGAGTTCGCGCGCCGCGCTGTGATCCAGACGCTCGTCTCCGAACTGGCCCTGGCGTACTTCGAACTCCTGGAGCTCGACGCGGAGCTCGTGATCACGCATCGGACGATCGAGTCGCGCGAGCGCTCGCACGAGCTCGTGACATATCGCCTGGAAGAAGGCGTGGCCAACAAGGTCGAGTTCTACCAGTCCCACAGCCTCGTGCTCGAGTCGGCCGGCCTCGTGCCTGTCCTCGAGAACCGGATCGAGCAGCAGGAGAACCTCATTCGACTGCTCACGGGCGCCAACCCCGGCGCCGTCCCGCGCGGCGATTCGCTTCTGGAACAGAGTCTCGCGTTCGAGATCCCAATCGGACTGCCCTCCAAGTTGCTCGAGCGGCGTCCCGACGTCCGGCTCGCGGAGGAGGGACTCGTCGCCGCGACCGCGCAGATCGGCGTGGCTCGGGCGCTGCTGTTCCCCTCCATCAGCCTCACGGCATTCGGCGGCTTCGCCAGCGAGTCCCTGTCGGATCTCATCGACGGCGACTCGAAGACGTGGACAATCAAGCCCTCGGCGACCGTGCCGATCTTCAACGCGGGCCGGCTTCGGAGCAACGTCGAGGCGACCGAGGCGCGACAGCGACAGGCGGTGCTCGAGTACCTCCGGGCGCTTCAGAATGCGTTCCGCGAGACGTCGGACGCGCTCGTGGCGCGCACGAAGACCGCGGAGGTGCGCAGCTGGGCCGAACAGCTCGAGGCGACGCTCACGAGTCAGGTCGAACTCTCGCGCGACCGCTACCGGGGCGGCGTGACGAGCTATCTCGAGGTGCTCGATAGCGAGCGCGGTCACTTCGACTCCCAACTCGCCCTCGTGCGCGTCATCCGCGATGAGCTCTTCGCCCACGTCCGCCTCTACCGCGCCCTGGGCGGCGGATGGCAGGGCGCCGAGGAGCTCGCGGCGACCGGTCCCCAGGGGGTGGTGAGCGAGCCTGAGGCGGGGGCGGACGCAGGTTTGCCGGAGTCCGAGGGGAAGTAGCTCGTGGCCGTTCCAGCCTCTAACTCGCGGGCCGGTGTCTCGTACACCGTGACCGTCGCCCACCCGAAAGGCCATGTCATGAAGCCTATCCACGCACTCGCCGTCTCTCTCCTACTGCTCGCCTGCGCGCCTCGATCGTCCGTCGACGCCTCGCCGGAGACGATGCCGTTCGAGGCCGAGCTCCTGACCGCCGCCCGCGAATTCAAGACCTGGGACCGGGTCTCCGACCGGGCGAACTGGTCGCCGCTCGACTGCTTGGCGCCTGTCCCGGCGGGAGTCTTGTCCAGCGAGAGCAAGGACACGGGGACGCACGGCCGCAAGCTGTACTTCTTGTACGCCAAGGACGGCGAGCTCTACGACGAACTCAGCCTGTGGTCGAGTCCGAGCGACGACCCGGACGGGTTCGCAGACCTCTCCCAGCGCATGGTCGGGCAAGTGCTCGTGAAGGAGTCCTTCACCTCGGTCGAAGTCGACCCGGACACGGTGCCACGGCGGCAGGCCGCGGCGATCGGCGCGCGCCAGCTTCCGGATGACTACCTGCTCGACGGCGAGCGCGCCTACCGCGCTGGCGATCCGGGCGCGCTCTTCGTCATGCTGAAGCTCGAGCCCTCGACGCCCGGTACCGACGCGGGCTGGGTCTACGGGACGCTCACCGCCGACGGCACGCGCGTGACGGCCTCGGGACGCATCGAGTCCTGCATGGATTGCCACGTGGACGAGGGGCGCGACCGGATGTACGGCCATCGCCGCCCGCGACAGCTCGCGCGCTAGC